>ENA-OQKR01000258-OQKR01000258.1-human-gut-metagenome-genome-assembly--contig:-NODE-258-length-23090-cov-4.505378_pt1 | contig 23090 bp, 19 predicted proteins | sample MGYA00242803_ERZ504806 | MGnify/ENA primary metagenome ERZ504806 (study PRJEB26092, sample SAMD00036399) | human gut metagenome | host: Homo sapiens | study: EMG produced TPA metagenomics assembly of...
GAGCCCGAGCCTGCGCCAAGCTCCGACGAGGACCCGCAGGACGAGTAACCCTGCCACCTGCCATTTGGGGACGGGGTAGAAACGGTAGAAATAGCGCTTGACAAATGAGCGGGGGAGGACGTGTCGAAACGTCCGCCCCCGCTTTGATATCGCGATGTGGCTATGACTGCGAGATGGCCGCGAATCGACTACTCGCCGCGCTTCTCCTCGCGGCGAGCGGCGGCACGTGCATCGTGGATGCCCTTGATCGCGGCATGGCGTGCCGTGCGGGCGTCATGGATGGCGTCGCGAGCCTCGGCGGTCGTTGCCTTGGCAGAGCGCAACTTGGCGGCCAGGTCGGGGTTGGTTTCGGCGACCGCGGTGATCGCGGGGCCGTCGAGCTCCTCTTGTGTGGGCTCGGCCAAAAAGTCGATGGCATACTGGGCGGCCACCATGGAGCCCTTTGCCAGCACAGTCTCGTCGATCTTGTAGAAGCAGGAATGTTGGGCGTACGTGGCGCCAATCTTGGGGTTGCGCGTACCTACAAAGGCGAGCACGCCCGGTACGCGGCGCAGGTACTCCGAAAAATCCTCGCCCGAAAGCGTGCCGCGGTAATGGCCTTGGCCGGTGGGGCCCAAGCATTTGATTACTGCCTGGCGGCAGCGCTCGCTCGAGGCGGCATCGTTTTCGACCTTGTAGTTGGCGATGGTGTAGTCGGTGAGCTTTGCCTCGGCGCCCAAGGCGGCCGCGGTATGCTCCACGATGCGGCGCATGAGCTCCGGCATTTCCTCGTGGGTCGAATCGCCGTAGGTGCGCACCGTGCCGGCGAGGTAGGCCGTGCCGGCGATAACGTTGCGCGCGGTGCCGCCGTGCAGCTCGCCGACGGTAATGACGGCCGGCTCGTAGGGACTGATCTCGCGCGAAACGATGGTCTGCAGAGCGTTGACGATCTCGGCGGCAACCATAACGGCGTCGTGACCGCGCTGGGGCATGGCGCCGTGGCACGAGGTGCCGCGGACGTCGATGCGGAACCAGTCGGTATTGGCCATGCGCGGTCCGGGCTCGCAGCTCACGGTGCCGGCGTCGACCTCACTCCAGATGTGCGCGGCGTAGGCGCCATCGACGCCGTCGAGCACGCCCGTGCCGATCATGAGCTTGGCGCCCTGGCCGTTTTCCTCGCTGGGCTGGAAGACGATGCGGACTTCGCCGTGGATGTCGTCGGTCATATGGCGCAGGATTTGCAGCGTGCCGAGCATCATGGCGATGTGGCAGTCGTGGCCGCAGGCGTGCATGCAGCCCTCGTTGACGCTGGCAAACTCCTCGCCGGTCTGCTCGGTGACGGGCAGGGCGTCGATATCCGCGCGCAGCAGGATGCGGCGGCGCGGCGTGCCGTCCTCGTGGTAGGCATCCGACGCGGTACCGCGAAGCGTTGCCACCAAGCCGGTCTTGAGCGGACGCTCGTAGGGGATATTCATGGCGTCGAGCTGGTTGGCGATGTCGGAGGTCGTGCGCTCCTCGGCAAGGCTCAGCTCCGGGTGCTTATGGAAGTGCCGGCGCTGCTTGATGATATAGGGTTCAAACTCGGTAGCGATATCTTTGATGGCTGCGGTGACGTCGTCAGCCGCGCGAGCCTCGGTTGCCGCCATAATTTGCTGTGCCTTGGTCTTCGTCATGGTCGATTTGCTCCTTGCTGGTTTTATCGCAAAATCGTACAAGCTCTTTCCAGTATGCCACCTGCCACTTGGCCTGGCAAAGTTGCCGTTTGCCGCTTGGCATTTTGTAACGGGGGCGGGGGAGTACACTCGGGGGTGTTGAATTTCCTGCCAGAGATGGGGATGCCCATGCAACATATCGATTGGATAATCCGCTCCAAGAACGTCTTTACCGCACAAGACGGCATCGATGATGCCCGTGAGCTGGCGATTGCCATCACAGGCGACCGTATCGTCGCAGTCGGTGCGCCCGATGACGTGATTGCCGCCGCGCCTGCCGCCACGCCGGTTATCGACTACGGCGAGCAGTTTGTCTGCCCCGGTTTCCACGATGCGCACCTGCATTTCTTCCATACTTCGGTTGGCTCTTCGCCGTACATGCTCATGGATATGGGCACGTCCGAGGCAGCACTGGTGCAACATGCGCTCGAGTTTTCCCAGGACTTGCCCGACGACGCTTGGGTTGTGACGCAGGGCTGGCGCGATTACCGTTGGGACCCGCCCGAGCATCCTAGCAAGGCGTCGCTCGATGCGGCATTCCCCGATCGTCCCTGCGTTATGTATTCGGGCGACGGGCACACGCTTTGGCTCAACAGCCGTGCACTCGAGGCGCTCGGCGTCACGCGCGACAGTGAGCCGCCGGCGGGCGGCAGCTACGACAAGGACGCAAACGGCGAGCTCACGGGCATTGCTCACGAGGCAGCTGCTATGCAGCTGCTACCGCGCTGCCTTGAGTGGCTGGGCGAGAATCGCATCGCAAGCGCTTACGCCGATCAAATGAGGCGGATGGCCGAGCAGGGCATCACCTCGATATGCGATATGTCGCTCATGCCCATGCCGGGCTGCGATTTTATCCGCGATGACGTCTACGACAAACTGCAGGCAGCTGGCAAACTGGGCATCCGTGCCCATCTGTTCCCCACGTTGCTGGATGACCAATCGCGCTTAGAAGAACTGCAGACCCGCTACGCGAACAACGCGCTGCTCTCGGCGCCTGGTTTTAAGCAGTTCTTCGACGGCGTCTCGAGCGAACACACGGCCTATCTCACCGATCCCTATACCAACCCGCGCTTCCCGGGCGATCAAGGTCGCCTGACGGTTCCCGTCGAGCGCATGCGCAAGCTGGTCCTGGCGGCAGCCGAGCGCGGCCACACCGTGCGCATCCACGTTATCGGCGACGGCGCCATCCATGCCGCACTCGATATCTTTGAGGAGGCGGCAGAGCTCTACGGCTTGCCCCAGCACGGCCATAATACGCTTGAGCATTTGGAGAATCTGCTGCCCGAGGACATCGATCGTCTGCGCAAACTCAACGTCATTGCCTCGAGCCAGCCCTGTCATATCACACTCGACCCGGGTGGTCCGGAGCGCGACCTGGGCTTGGAGCGTAGCCGCATCATGTGGCCGTTTGCGACCTATAAGCAGCGCGGCATCCGCCAAGCCTTCGGCACCGATAGCCCCATCACAGCCGTTACCAGCATGAACGTGCTCTACACGGCTATCACCCGCCAAGACCCCCGCAGCCACTGGCCCGAGGGCGGTTGGCTGCCGAGCGAGCGTATCGATGCGGCAACGGCTCTGCGCAACTACACCCTGGGCAGCGCCTATGCAGCGGGCGACGAGCAAAACCTCGGCAGCCTAGAACCCGGCAAATACGCCGACCTGGTAGTCCTGGACCAAAACCCACTCACCATCGACCCCCAAGAACTCCAAGCCACCAAAGTCCAAGCCACCTACCTAGCCGGCAACCTGATCTACGAGCGCTAAGTATTCATGTCTTACCGTTAAACGCGGCTCGGGCAGCTTATTTTGGGATGGCGCTCGAGCCGCGTTTGTTTGCAAATGGGGGGTTCGTTAGGAGCGTCCCCGCCCTGCTTGATTTGGGCGCGGGGCGGAGGCGCCGCCGCCCCGCGCCCAATTTGGACAGCAGCAATGCTATCTCTAGGTGTTTTGCATACTTTCCATTACGAATTGCATAAAAAGGCTGGGATGTTCTTCCGGATCCTGATGTACCCCCGTCCGCGCCGTGCAAAAAACGGAGTATTCAGCACCGCGAGCTCTGCCTGTGCCGCTGCGGCTGAGTAACGTTGCAGAGATTGACGTCATTTTGTGCTCCGGTGCGGCGTGAGGCATGCCTTTCTGTCCTGACGGGGTTTGCCTGCCGACCAAAATCGCCGGCCGAAGGCGTCCTTGGGACCAATATGGTGTGTCCGGCACGTATGCAGCCGTCCTAGTCTGCTGAATACTCCCAAAAATGCACGGTGCTCCCCAGGGGACCCGTGCGCGCAGCGAAAACCATGCACATGTCGCTATCCGCATCGCCATTTTGCTGCACTGACTTTTCTGAATGCCGGGCCCGAATTAGTTAACCTGCCTCCCGTGTGGCTCCGGAGGGGCGGGGCATAAGGTTTATCGCGAGTTCCGCACGAGCCGAAGGCCACTTAATGTGGCCTTCGTGCGAGCAGGACTGCCCGAGCAGGAAACCTTATGCCCCGCCCCTCCGGAGCCACACGGGAGGCATCGCTAAGTTATCCCCCGGCATTCAGAAAATCTAAGTGCCAAAAAATAAGATTTTTTGACTCCGTGTTGTATAACCCGCCATTCGTGGGTACCATTCAACGCGTACGCAAACAAAAAGGGTTAATTCGCGCGGCATAACCGCGCGGCCCAAAAAGGAGGAGACAAGCATGTCGTCTTTGAAGCCGCTTGCAGATCGTGTTCTGGTCAAGCCCGACGAGGCCGAGCAGAAGACCGCTTCTGGTCTGTATATCGCTAGCAACGCCCAGGAGAAGCCGCAGCGCGGCACCATCGTTGCCGTTGGCGCCGGCAAGGTCAACGACAAGGGTGAGCGCATCCCCATGGACGTCAAGGTCGGTGACGTTGTCATCTATGGTAAGTTCGGTGGCAACGAGGTCAAGGTCGACGGCGAGAAGTATCTGCTGATGCGCGCCGACGACATCTACGCTGTCGTCGAGGCCTAGTCTCGTCGCAATCTCTGATTCGTCTTTGAACGCGCCTGCCGCATAGGACTCGGAAGCGGCGACGCGAGTCACATTTCTTTTGGAGGATTACTCACCATGGCAAAGAACATTACGTTCAACACCGATGCCCGCGCTAAGCTCGCCAAGGGCGTCAACACTTTGGCCGACGCCGTTACCGTCACCATGGGCCCCAAGGGCCGCTACGTCGCCCTGCAGCGCACGTTCGGTGCCCCGACCATCACCAACGACGGCGTTTCCGTCGCCAAGGAGATTGAGCTCGAGGACAACATCGAGAACATGGGCGCTCAGCTGGTGAAGGAGGTCGCCACCAAGACCAACGACACCGTGGGTGACGGCACCACCACCGCAACCCTGCTCGCCCAGGCCATCGTCAACGACGGCCTGCGCAACGTCGCCGCTGGCGCCAACCCGCTGGCCATTCGTCGCGGCATCGACAAGGCCGTTAACGCCGCCGTCGCCGAGATGAAGAAGCAGGCCAAGCCGGTCGAGACCAAGGAGCAGATCGCTTCCGTCGGTACCATCTCCGCCGGTGACCCCGAGGTCGGCGAGAAGATCGCCGAGGCCATGGAGGTCGTGGGCAAGGACGGCGTCATCACCGTCGAGGATTCCCAGACGTTCGACATCACCATCGACACCGTTGAGGGCATGCAGTTCGACAAGGGCTATGTCTCCGCTTACTTCGTCACGGATAACGACCGCATGGAGGCCGTGATGAAGGATCCGTACATCCTCATCACCGACCAGAAGATCTCCAGCGTTCAGGACATTATGCCCGTTCTCGAGGCTGTCCAGCGCGCTGGCCGCGGCCTGCTCATCATCGCTGAGGACATCGACGGCGAGGCTCTGCCTACCCTGGTCCTCAACAAGATCCGTGGCGCCCTCAACGTCTGCGCCGTCAAGGCTCCGGGCTACGGCGATCGCCGCAAGCGCATCCTCGAGGACATCGCCGTCCTCACCGGTGGCCAGGCTGCCCTGGACGAGCTGGGTGTGAAGGTCGCTGACATCACCGCCGATATGCTCGGTACCGCTAAGTCCGTCACCATCTCCAAGGACAACACCGTCGTCGTCGGCGGCGCTGGCTCCAAGGAGGCCATCGACGCTCGTATCGCTCAGATCAAGGGTGAGATGGAGAACACCACCTCTGACTTCGACCGTGAGAAGCTCCAGGAGCGCCTGGCCAAGCTCTCCGGTGGCGTTGCCGTCATCAAGGTCGGCGCTGCTACCGAGTCCGAGCTCAAGGAGATCAAGCATCGCGTCGAGGACGCCCTGCAGGCTACCCGCGCTGCTGTCGAGGAGGGTATCGTCGCCGGCGGCGGCGTCGCCTTCATGGACGCTGCTCCTGCGCTCGATGCTGTCGAGATCGACGACCCCGAGGAGAAGATCGGCGTCGACATCGTCAAGAAGGCTCTGACCGCTCCGGTCGCTACCATCGCCAAGAACGCTGGCTTTGAGGGCGCTGTCGTGGTCGATAAGGTTGCCGAGCTGCCCGCCGGCCAGGGTCTCAACTCTGCCAACGGCGAGTGGGGCGACATGATCGAGATGGGCGTCCTCGACCCCGTCAAGGTCAGCCGCGTCACCCTTCAGAACGCTGCTTCTGTCGCCAGCCTGATCCTCATCACCGAGGCTACCGTCTCCGATGTGCCCAAGAACACTCAGCTTGAGGACGCTATCGCTGCTGCTACCGCTGGTCAGCAGGGCGGCGGTATGTACTAAGGCCGACAAGGTCTAGAACTCCCACCGGGAATCCGGGGGCGGGACGGGGACTTCTCTCCGGAACGTCCTCGGACATGCAAAGAGGCTCCGCATCGCGCTTCGCGCTGCGGAGCCTCTTTGCGTCCTGCGGAATATTCCGGAGAGAAGTCCCCGTCCCGCCCCCGGATTCCCTGCGTTTACGGCCTTGAGGCCGGCGGGCGGAGAAGGATGTGGTCGATAGGGATACGTGTCCCCTTCGCTGTTTCGCGCTTTGCGCGAAAGGCGCGTTGCTTTGGGATGGGTGGGGGACGTGGTTGCTTTGGCAACTGATCTCCGCCACAAATTACCCTTGGCATACTTGCGCGAGAACCTGCTCGTGCTACACTTGCAATTGCTGTTTCAGGGCGGGGTGGAATTCCCCACTGGCGGTAAATCGGGCGGTGTCAAAGGGACGCCGTGGCGCAGGCGAGGTGTCTGCGACCGAGCCGATGAGTCCGCGACCCGTGCGTGTGTTGGTTCGCATGCCGGCTGAACTGGTGAGATCCCAGTACCAACGGTTAGAGTCCGGATGAAAGAGGCAGGTGATCTTATGTCTGAACAGTCGCAGCATATCCATTTTGAGAACACGAATAGGTGGAGCACCAAACAGCTCGTTACCATGGCGTTGATGTGCGCCTTGGGCGCCCTGTTTATGTACGTGCAGCTGCCTATCCTTCCTTCGGCGCCGTTTTTGACGTATGACCCGTCGCTGGTACCGGCGATGGTGTGCGGGTTTGCGTATGGTCCTGGCGCCGGCACTGCTGTTGCCGCTATGGCTATCGTTATCCATGCGCTCACCACGGGTGACTGGGTCGGCGCGCTTATGAACCTGGTTGCCACGCTGGGCTACATTCTGCCTGCGGCTATCGTCTATCAGAAGATGCATACCTATAAGGGTGCCGTGATTGGCCTGGTGCTCGGCGTTATTGCCGCTACGGCGTTGTCTATGGTCGCAAACCTTACCATTGGCGTATGGTTCTGGTATGGCTCGGTCGATGTGATCGCCCCGCTCATGATTCCTGCCGTGCTGCCGTTCAACCTTATCAAGACCGTGCTTAACTCGGTGTTGACACTGGCGGTGTATAAAGCGGTCTCCAACCTCGTCACGCCTAAAAAGGACCAGGTCAAAGGCCGCGCATGATTGAGTGTCGGGGCGTTTCCTTTAGCTATGACGGTGCCGTACCGGCACTCGACGGCGTCGATCTGAATATCGAGGACGGCGAGTTTTTCTGCATCCTCGGTGGCAATGGGTCGGGCAAGTCGACGTTTGCCAAGCATCTGAATGCGCTGCTGCAGCCCGATGCGGGCACGGTGCGCATTAACGGCATGGATGCGTCCGATCCCGAGCTGGTCTACGACATTCGCTCGACCGCGGGCATGGTATTCCAGAATCCCGATGATCAGCTGGTGGCAACGCTTGTCGAAGATGACGTTGCGTTTGGTCCCGAAAACCTTGGCGTGCCATCGGCGCAAATTGCGCAGCGCGTACGCGAGGCGCTGAAGGGCGTGGGCCTGGTGGGCTTTGAGTGCCACGAGACCCATGCGCTTTCGGGCGGCCAAAAGCAGCGCGTGGCGCTTGCCGGCGTGCTCGCCATGGAACCGCGCGTGCTCATATTGGACGAGGCTTCCTCGATGCTCGATCCGCGTGGACGCAAGGGCCTCATGAAGGCTTGCCGCGCGTTGCACGCTCGCGGCATGACCATCGTGATGATTACGCACTTTATGGAAGAGGCCGCCGAGGCCGATCGTGTCGCGGTGTTTCGGGCGGGGCGCGTTGCCATGCTCGGTAAGCCCGAGGAAATCTTGACGCGGGCAGACGAACTTGCGCAGCTCAACCTGGATATGCCGGCGTCGTGCTGTCTGGGCAGGTCGCTTCGTGCGAAGGGCGTGCCCGTTTGCGCACAGGTGCGTGAGGCGGATATGGTCGCCGAGATTGCGCAGGCTTATGCCGAGCGAAGTGGGGCAGACATCGCGGGGCAGTCTTCCGCATCCCAGTTGGAAATCGCTGACGGCACTGTTCCGGTAGACAACGAGGGCAACGCGTCGGAGCCCGTCATAGAGCTATCCCATGTTTCGTACAGTTATTCGCTCAGTCCGCGCGAGCGCCGCCGCTGGCATAAGCGCTCGGTCACTGCGGGCAAATCGAGCAAACAGGCTCTCTGGGGAAACGACCCCAGCAGCCCGTGGGCGCTGCGCGATGTATCGCTGACGGTGCGTCGCGGCGAGTTCCTGGGCTTGGCAGGTCATACCGGTTCGGGTAAGTCGACGCTAGTCCAGCATCTCAACGGTTTGATTCGCCCCCAGGAGGGATTCGTTCGCGCACTGGGGCTCGATCTGTCAAACAAGAAAGACGCCGCCGCGGTTAAGGCCAAGGTCGGCGTGGTGTTTCAATATCCCGAGCGTCAGCTGTTTGCCGAAACCGTGACGCAGGACGTGGCGTTTGGCCCGCACAACCTTGGCTTGTCGCAGGCCGAGGTCGCGCGCCGCGTTGAGTCATCGCTCGCGCGCGTGGGCCTCGACTTGGCCACGGTGGGCGACAAGAGTCCCTTTGAGCTTTCGGGTGGCCAACAGCGGCGCGTGGCGTTTGCCGGCGTGCTTGCCATGGAGCCCGAGGTCTTGGTACTCGATGAGCCCATGGCGGGGCTCGATCCGGCGGCGCGCAGTGATTTCCTGGAGCTCATCGATCGACTTCACCATGGGGGCCTGACCGTCGTCATGGTCTCACACAGTATGGATGACCTTGCCAATTGCTGCGATCGTATTGTCGTGATGAACGAGGGCGCGGTGTTTGCTGAGGGCACGCCCGCTCAGGTTTTTGCGCATGCAGATGAGCTTAAATCAATCGGCTTGGGTGTTCCCGCTGCCCAGCGCATGGCGTTGGCGCTCGCGGAAGCGGGCGTGCCGCTGCGTCGCGGCGGGCTCTATACGGTTGAGTCGTTGGCCGACGAGTTGGCAGATTTGCCGATCGGTCGCTCAGGCGGTTCTTCTAACGTCTCGGACAAGGCCAAATCCGAAACGGTCGCGCGAGAGGAGGGTTGCTGATGGAGGCGTTTTCGTTTGGCAGCTACTATCCGAGCGATAGCGCGATCCATCGCCTGGATCCGCGCACCAAGCTGCTCCTGGGCTTTGTGTTTTTGATCACGACGCTGACCGTCGGCGGCTTCCGCGGATTAGCCCCTGTCGCAATTTTCGTTGTGCTGATCTATGTCGTGTCCCGGGTGCCGGCTCGTCGCGTTCTGTCGTCGATGGCGCCGCTGCTGGCAATCGTCGTCGTGGTCGCGGTGCTCAACTTGTTTACCGATCAGAGTGGGCGCATCCTGTGGCAGCTCGGCTTTCTGCGGATAAGCGAGGGCTCGCTGCATTCCGCCGCCTTTATGGCGTGCCGCCTGACCTTGATGATGGCCGGTATGAGCGCCATCACGCTCACCACACCGACGCTCGACCTCACCGCGGGCTTCGAGCGCCTGCTCGCGCCGTTTGCGCGTGTGGGGCTCCCTGCGCACGAGCTCGGCATGATCATGGGCATCGCGCTGCGCTTTATGCCGCAGTTTGCCACCGAGATGAAGCAGATGGCCGATGCGCAGGCAAGCCGTGGTGCACGCGTAACGGGTGGCCCGCTCGGCGGCGTGCGTATGCTCGGCAGTGTGGCGATTCCACTGTTCACGGGAGTGTTCCGTCATGCCGAGACGTTGTCTGCTGCCATGGATGCACGCTGCTATCACGGCGAGCAGGGCCGCACGCGTCTGCATGCGCTTGCATTTGGCCGCGGCGATGCGTTGGCGGCGGTGGTGACAGCGCTGCTGCTCATCTGCGTCATCGTCATCAATCTTCAACTTGTTTAGGCGCGATTCGAGCGCAGGAAAGGGATTCCCATGACCGACAACGACCGCACGGCGCAGCTCGAGCGCGCCTGTTCGTATCTTAGGCGTATTCCGGCGTGGTATCTCGCCACGATCGACGTGACGGACGGACATCAGCCGCGCGTGAGGCCGTTCTCGTTTGCCATGGTCGATGATGACAAGCTGTGGTTTTGCACCTCGCGCGATAAGGATGTGTGGGCCGAGCTCAGCGCGAACCCCAAGTTCGAGCTTTCGTGCTGGAAGCCGGGGGAGTGCTGGATCGTATTGTCCGGCGAGGCCGCGCTCGAGGACGACGCAGTTGCGAGCGACAAGGTGCGTCAAGCGGGTTTTAAGCACATGGTGGGCATCGGCGAGGAACACGAGAGTGCCAACGACGGCCGCCTTGCGTTCTTCTCGGTCCGCAACATCGCCGCGCGGTTCTGCGATATCGACGGCAGCGAAGAGCGCCTCGAGCTCTAATTTCCCAAATTGACTACACATTCCAAAAAGACTGGTCAGGCGACAGGAGGAAACGTGGACGGATTGAATACGGTTTTGGAGTATCTGACGTCGGTGCCGGCGTGGTACTTGGCGACGAGCGTGGACGGGCAGCCACATGTACGTCCATTTTCGTTTGCTCAGATCCAGGATGGCAAGCTGTGGTTTGTAACAGCGCGCACCAAAGATGTGTGGCAAGAGCTGCTGCAAAACCAGCGCTTTGAGGCCACGAGTTGGTGGCCGGGCCATGGCTGGCTCATCTTGCGCGGGCGTGCCGGCTTGGATGACCGGGCTTTAGGCGAAATGCGCGAAGCCGGGTGGAAGCATCTAGAGCACCTGGGCGAGCACTATGAGGGGCCTAACGACCCCACGCTCGTCTTCTTTAGCGTCGAGGATCCCGAGGCTTTTATCTGCAATCACGACGAATGGGTGCCGGTCGAGCTCTAGCCAGCTGGCTCATCCTAACAACTTGGTTTTCGCATGGGCGGGCCCCGTATTGCCCGGCGCCGTTAGGAGCGCCGGTCAATACGGGGCCCGCTCCATTTGTCAATTCCTTCAAGCGAATGTGTCGGGAATGTTTCAATGCATGAATATGCAAGCCATTTACGTATTCATGCATCTTTTGGTGCTAAAGTTTCAACCCATTTCATAACGACCGCTGCGAAATGCGCATCGGTGCATAAATCGCAGACAAGGAGTCTGATATGTCTTTGAAGGTTGGAATCGTCGGCGCGGCTGGATATGCCGGAGCCGAGCTCATTCGCCTCGTCCTCGGTCATCCCGATTTTGAACTTGCTGCCATTACGTCCAACGCCGATGCCGGCCAGCCGTTGTCTGCGGTGTACCCGAGCTTCACCGGCGTAAGCGATCTTGTCTTTACGACGCATGATGCCCCCGAGCTCAAGAACTGCGACGCGGTCTTTTTGGCCGTGCCGCACACGGCTGCCATGGCACAGGTGCCCGCGCTGCTTGCATCGGGCGTCTCCTGCTTTGATCTTTCGGCCGACTACCGTCTGAACGACGCGTCCGTTTTTGAGGCTTGGTATGCCGCCGAGCATACGAGCCCCGAGCTGCTCAAGACCCGTGCCTTCGGTCTGCCCGAGCTGTTCTGCCAGGACTTGGAGACCGCCGCATCCGACCATGCCGACGGCAAACCCGTGCTGGTCGCCTGCGCCGGTTGCTATCCCACCGCAACGAGCCTTGCCGCCGCGCCCGCCGTGCGCGCGGGCTGGGTGGCCGAGAACGGTCCCGTGATTGTCGATGCCATTAGCGGCGTGACGGGCGCCGGTAAGTCCTGCAACGCCCGCACCCATTTTTGCAGCGCCGACGAGAACTTGGAGGCCTACGGCGTGGGCAAGCATCGCCACACGCCCGAGATTGAGCAAATCCTTGGCCTGACCGATCGCGTCGTCTTTACCCCGCACCTGGCACCGCTCAAGCGCGGTCTGCTCTCCACGGTGACGCTGCCGCTCGCGCCGCAGGCTCTCGACACGCTGGCTCTTGAGGATGTCGTCGACCATTACAAGCAGTTCTACGCCGGTCGCACCTTTGTGCGCGTGCTCGATGCCGGCCAGCAGCCCAAGACGGCTTCGGTCGTCGGCACCAACGCTGCCCAGATTGGCCTCGCGCTCAACAAGCGCGCGGGCGTGCTGGTGGCGACGGGCGCCATCGACAATCTGTGCAAGGGCGCTGCGGGCCAAGCAGTCCAGTGCGCCAATATCGTCTTTGGCTTTGACGAGCGACGAGGCTTGCCTACAGTGGCGTGCCCGGTGTAGCACATTCGATTGTTAACGATTTGGTAGTCGGGCATCGAATGGGGCGCCACTCTTAAGCTGGTCTCATGATCACGACTGGCATGGCGCACCAACCGATGTCCGTTTTTTTGTTTGACATAAGGAGTCATAAAGACGATGGATACCGAGCTGTTTGATATCAAGATTCGCGCCGTCGAGGGTGGCGTTACGGCTGCGGCTGGTTTTAAAGCTGCAGGCATCCACGCTGGGTTCCGCAAGAACCCCGAGCGTCTGGATTACGCGCTCGTCGTGCCCGATAAACCCTGTCCCGGTGCCGGCGTGTTTACCACCAATCGCTTTTGCGCGGCGCCCGTGCAGGTGAGCCGTGCCAACCTGGGCGGTGCCGACAAGGGCTACGGTATCATCGCCGGTGTTTCGGTCAACTCTGGCAATGCCAACGCCGCCACGGGTGAGACCGGCCTTGCCTGCGCGCGCGAGACGTGCAGCATCGCATCGCAGGTCATCGGCTGCGAGCCCCAGCAGATTCTGGTTGCCTCCACGGGTGTGATTGGCCAGATTCTGCCGATCGACACGTTTGAGACCGCCATTCCTGCTGCCTACGAGGCGCTCTCCGCCCACGGTGGCGCCGATGCCGCTCGCGCCATCATGACGACCGACACGCACTCCAAGGAGTACGCCGTATCCTACGTCAGTGAGGCTGCGGGTCATGCGGGCAATGTCTATACGGTAGGCGGAATGTGCAAGGGCTCGGGCATGATCATGCCCAATATGGCCACCATGATCGCAGTTATCACCACCGATGCCCCCGTCGAGCCTGCGGCACTTCATGCCCTGCTGCTCTCGACCGTCAAGCAGACCTTTAACAAGGTAACGGTCGATTCCGACACCTCGACCAACGACACCTGCATCATGCTTGCCTCCGGCGCCGCTGCCGCAGATGCCGAGCCTATCGTCGAGGGCTCCGATGCCTTTGACGAGTTGGCATTTGCCGTGCACGAGGTGTGCGAGAGCCTGGCGCGCAATATCGCCGCCGATGGTGAGGGCGCATCCAAGCTTGTTACGGTCAACGTTACCGGCGCCGCCAACGACGAGGAGGCCGATATCGCCGCCCGTGCCGTTGCTAACTCGCCGCTCGTTAAGACCTGCATCGCCGGCCACGACTGCAACTGGGGCCGCGTTGCTATGGCGCTTGGCAAGTGCGGCGTGAAGTTTAATCAGGAAGACGTTTCCATCGACATGATGGGCATGCCTGTCTGTCGCGATGGTCTGACTGTTCCCTTTGACGAGGACGAGGCTCTACGACGTTTCGAGGCGCCCGAGATCGTGATCTCGGCCGACCTGGGCGCAGGCGACGCGGCAACGACCGTGTGGACCTGCGACCTCACGCATGAGTATATCTCCATCAACGGCGACTACGTTCCTGATTCCGGGCACGCTGCGCATCTTGCCGCGATTGCGGACAGCGGAGCACGGCGCGATAACGATACGAAAGACGAGGCAGATTATGAAATTCGCACGAGATTGTCGTTCGAGCGAATCCAACGAAGCAACCGCGCAGCTGCTGTTCGAAGCGCTGCCGTGGATTAAGAACCTGACCGGCAAGACGGTTGTTATCAAATATGGCGGAGCCGCCATGGTTGATGAGCAGCTGCGCCGCGACGTGATGAGCGACATCGTTTTGCTCAAGATCATCGGTATGCGCCCCGTTATCGTGCACGGCGGCGGCAAGGCCATCAACGAGGCACTCAGCCACTACGACATCCCCGTCGAGTTTAAGAACGGCCAGCGTGTGACCACGCCGGCGACTATGGATATCGTGCGCGAGGTGCTGGGCGGTAAGGTCAACCAGGAGCTGGTCGCAGCGCTCAACCACCATGGCAACCTGGCCGTGGGCGTGTCGGGCAGCGATGCCGGCACGCTCATCGCCGAGCCGCTCGACCCCGAGCTCGGTCGTGTGGGCAAAGTGACGCACGTCAACACCGACTATATCGAGCGCTTACTCGATAGCGAGTACATCCCCGTCATTGCTACCGTTGCGGCGGGGGAGGACGGCGGTTTCTTCAACATCAACGCCGACACCGCCGCCGGTGCCGTTGCCGCGGCGCTCCACGCGCATAAGGCGATCTTTTTGACCGATGTCGATGGCCTGTACAAGGACTTTAGCGACAAGGACTCGCTTATCTCCAACCTAACGCTCGACGAGGTTAACGAAATGCTCTACGGCGGCGAGGTCGATAAGGGCATGATTCCCAAGCTGCGTGCGGCCGTCGATGCGCTTACCGGCGGCGTATTTCGTGCCCACATCATTAACGGTACTACGCCGCATTCGCTGCTCCTGGAGTTGCTGACCGATGCCGGCGTCGGCACCGTGATCCATTCCACCGAGACGGCTTACGAGTTCGATACGCATCCGCATCCGCTTTCGACGTTTGCTGCGCGTCTGACCGAGAACCTTGACGAGGTCGAGAAGCTCCAGACGGTCTAGCTGGCCCGCAGCCGACCCATTCCTGCACCCATAGCCCCGCGCCGTCTGGCGCCCAACGAAAGGCATCTCATGTCACTTGCAGCTCAGCAATCGCTTGAATCCCATTACGTTATGCATACCTTTGGCCGCTCTCCGGTCGAGTTTGTCGAGGGTCACGGCATGAAGCTCACCGGCGACGATGGCCGTGAGTACCTCGACTTTCTTGCCGGCATCGGCGTGTGCAGCCTAGGTCATGGCGACCCGGCTGTGCTCTCGGCGCTCGAGGCGCAGACCAAAAAGCTCATGCATGTCTCCAATTACTTCTACATCGAGCAGCGCGGACAGGTCGCGGCGCTGCTGTCCAAGCTTGCTAACGACGACGTAGATGGTGCGCGCGTGCTTGCCGATGCCATTGTCGCCGGCGATGAGACCACGGCAGCTGCTCTTGGTGTCCCGGCTGCGGGCGAGCAGGTTTGGGAGACCTTCTTTGCCAACTCTGGCGCCGAGGCCAACGAAGGCTCGATGAAGCTCGCGCGTCTGTACGCCAAGCGTGCCGGTAATGGCGGCAACACCATCGTGTGCATGCGCGGCGGCTTCCACGGCCGTACGCTCGAGACCATTGCCGCCACCATGCAGGATTGGCTGCAGGACAGCTTCCGCCCGCTGCCGGGTGGCTTTGTGGCCTGCACGCCCAACGATGTGGACGAGCTGCGTGCGATCTTTAAGCAGCTGGGGAGCGAGATTTGTGCCGTGATGCTCGAGCCGATCCAGGGTGAGAGTGGCGTGCATCCCATGACCGAGGAGTTTATGGCGGCAGCGCGCGACCTGGCACACGAAGTGGGCGCCGTGCTTATCGCCGACGAGGTCCAGTGCGGCATCTTCCGCTCCGGCAAGCCGTTTGCATTCCAAAACCTATGGCGTGGAGCCCGACATCATGAGCCTTGCCAAGGGCATTGCCGATGGCGTGCCCATGGGTGCCGTCATGGCAAAGAAGGAGATTGCCGACGTGTTTAAGCCGGGCGACCACGGCTCGACCTTTGGCGGCAGCTGCCTAGCCATTGCGGCGTGCGCCGCGACGCTCTCCGCGCTCGTGCGCGGCGATTATGCCGACCATGCTGCCAAGGTGGGTGCCTATATGGAGCAGGCGCTGGCTAAGCTTCCGCATGTGGTAGAGGTGCGTGGCCGTGGCCTGATGCTCGGCTGCGATCTTGACGATACTGCGGGTGATGCACACGACGTTGTGGCCCGTGCATTGGGGGCCGGTGCCGTAATCAACGCTACGGGTGCCCATACGCTGCGTTTCCTGCCGCCACTCGTCTGCGAGGAAGCCGACGTGGACAGCCTGATCGAGATCCTGTCGGATGTCTTGGGCTAACGCGGCGCAATAACTCAATTTGGACCGGGTTCCGGACTGTGGGCGTGTCCTATGCGGCATGATTCAGCGGTCTGGAGCCCGTTTTGCCTTAGATTTGCTAAGGCAGGGAGACCTGCTGGTCAAAAAACATCAAATATGAGTACTGTTACCGATTTGGTAGCAGCAATTTTGGACTAATAAGGCCAGATAGCAAGTCGAAATGACGATGAAAGCACGATTTTGATCTAACTGTTAGTCCTTATAATGGACATATGTTGCGTAACTTAAGCAAATACTGTCTATTTATATGTTGCAAACAAAGTAGCAGTACTCATTTTTGCCATTTTTTGACCACGGCCTTTGTGACAGACGTGCTGGCGGGTTCGAATCCCATGCGCTGGGCCCAAAAAAGAAAGGCTCCCATTGCTGGGAGCCTATCAAATCAGTGGTGGGCGATGAGGGATGTCCGCGTGCGGCTCCACCGCCCGCATCCGCTTCGTCGCTTCGCTCCTCGCGTGCTGCGCTGGAAAACGCTTCGCGTTTCCTCAGCTCCGCACCCTTGCGGGTTCGAATCCCATGAAATGGGCCCAAACAAAAACGGTCCCCTTTCGAGGACCGTTTCCAATTCAATGGTGGGCGATGAGGGATTCGAACCCCCAGCCTTGTGCGTGTAAAGCACCTGCGCTAACCGTTGCGCCAATCGCCCGTGCGGAGAGAGTATAGCAAAACAATCGCCTCATTCACCTCATATCCATTAAAGGTAACCGGCGCGTGTCACAGCGGAGCTGATTCAGTTGAGATTGCCTGAACATTCCGCCCCTCTTTACGCCCTCGGGTATACTCAAAAGCTACTGATTCGATTTGATGCCCAGCAACAGTAGAGGGGATAGTATATGTGCGGTTTTGTCGGTTTTGTCGGTGGGACGGATAACCAATCCGAGGTGCTCACCAAGATGATGGACCGCATCGTCCATCGCGGTCCCGACATGGGCGGTCAGTTTATCGACGGCCGCGTTGCCCTCGGCTTCCGCCGCCTGTCGATCCTCGACCTGACCGAGGCTGGCGCCCAACCCATGGCCAACGAGGACGGTAGCGTCGTCATTGTCTTCAACGGCGAGATCTACAACTTCCAAGAACTCCGTTCCGAGCTCGAGGCCAAGGGCTACAAGTTCCACTGCGGCGCCGACACCGAGAGCCTCCTGCACGGCTACGAGGAGTGGGGCGAGGCCGTTCTCGATCGCCTGCGCGGTATGTACGCCTTCGTCATCTGGGACAAAAAGAAGAACAAGCTTTTTGGCGCCCGCGACATCTTTGGCATCAAGCCGCTCTACTACTATCCCATGGCCGATGCGGGCGACGGCGCTCCGGGCGTGCTCTTTGGTTCCGAGATCAAGAGCTTCCTGGACTACCCGCACTTCCACAAGGCGGTCAACAAAAAGGCCCTGCGTCCGTACATGACGCTGCAGTATTCGGCAACCGAGGAGACCTTCTTCGAGGGTGTCTACAAGCTGCCGCCGGCGCACTACTTTACCGTCGATATCCCGACCGGCAAGATGAACATCGAGCGCTACTGGGATTGCGATTACTCTGCCGTCGAGAAGCCGTTCGAAGAGTATGTCGATGAGCTGGACGAGGTCGTGCACGAGAGCGTCGAGGCCCATCGTATCGCCGACGTCAAGGTCGCGTCGTTCCTCTCCGGTGGCGTCGACTCCAGCTACATCGCCGCTTGCCTCATGCCCGACAAGACCTTCTCGGTGGGCTTTGACTACAAGAACTTTAACGAGACCAACTACGCCAAGGAGCTTTCCGATAAGCTCGGCGTCGAGAACGTTCGCAAGATGATTACCGCCGACGAGTTCTTCGGTGCGCTCGAGGACATCCAGTATCACATGGACGAGCCGCAGTCCAACCTGTCTTCCGTGCCGCTGTGGTTCTTGGCCGAGATGGCCCGCAAGGACGTTACCGTCGTGCTTTCGGGCGAAGGCGCCGACGAGCTCTTTGGCGGCTACGCCTACTACGAGGACACGGTCCCGGTGCGCAAGTACAAAAAGATGGTGCCGCTGCCCATCCGTCGCGCGCTCGGTAACCTGGCGCTGCATATGCCGTACTTCAAGGGACATAACTTCCTGGTCAAGGGTGCCGAGATCCCCGAGAAGTCGTTCCTGGGACAGGCTCTGGTATGGCCGGAGCGCGAGGTCGACGGCGTGCTCAAGCCCGAGTACAACACCGGCGATGGCGCCTTTGAGCTCGCTGCACCCATCTACGCACGCGTGAAGGGTCAGCCCGAACTGGTCAAGAAGCAGTACCTGGACATGAACATGTGGCTCCCGGGCGACATTCTGCTCAAGGCCGACAAGATGTGCATGGCGCACTCGCTGGAGCTGCGCGTGCCCTTCCTGGACCGCAAAGTCATGGAGTTCGCCGAGCACATTCCCGACCGCTACCGCATCAACGAGAACGGCAACAAACAGGTACTCCGCCACGCTGCCAACAAGTCGCTGCCCGATGAGTGGGCCACCCGTCCCAAGGTGGGCTTCCCGGTGCCGATTGTCTACTGGCTGCGCGAGCAAAAGTGGTACGACTATGTCAAGGAGTACTTCACCGCGCCGTGGGCAAGCGAGTTCTTCAATACCGACGAGCTTATGCACCTGCTCGATCTGCACTTTGCGGGCAAGGGCGATTTCCAGCGCAAGATCTATACGCCGCTCGTGTTCCTAGTGTGGTACAAGCGCTTCTTTATCGACGAGGGCCAGCCTTCTGTTCAGGCTGCCTAGCCTCGGCTTACGAACGCCTGCGCGTAACGGCTCCTCCGGGAGCCGTTTTTGCGCGAGCACGTTTCAGTTACTATGAAAACCGTCCCTGCCAAATGGCTGAGAAAGGTGAAAGATGCACCATTCGGATTCCGCGACCGTGACCACGGTCGATACGCTTGCCAAGCTTCTCGACGTGTGCGGCGAGCTGCGCGCATCAGAGCAGGTTGACGAGCGTGCCGTGACCGGCTGCTCGTTTGATTCGCGCGTGGTCTCGGCAGGTGACGTGTTCTTCTGTAAAGGTGCTGCCTTTAAGCCCGCGTTTTTGAGCATGGCGCTCGATGCGGGCGCCGTCGCATTTGTGTGCGAGGAGTCGCTGGTCGAGTCTCTGGAGCCGCTGGCGAAGGAGGGCGGTGCTGCGATGCTGGTTGTTGATAGTGTTCGCACGGCCATGGCCCTGTTGCCGCCGGAGGTCTACGACCGTCCCGACCACGACGTCAAGATCGTGGGCATCACCGGCACCAAGGGAAAGACCACGGCCGCTTTTATGCTCCAGTCGATTATCAAAGCGGCGGGCGATTCCTGCGGCATGATCGGCTCGGTGAGTACCGACGATGGTATCGAGTGCTACGAGAGCACCAATACTACGCCCGAGGCCCCCGAGGTCTGGCGCCATATCGCCAACTGCCGCACGTCCGGTCGCAAGTCCATGGTCATGGAGGTCTCGAGCCAGGCGCTCAAGTACCAACGCGTCGAGAATCTGCCGTTTGACGTGGCGTGCTTCCTCAACATCGGCCGCGACCACATCTCGCCGATCGAACACCCCACGTTTGAGGATTATTTTGAGAGCAAACTCAGGATCTTTGACCAGGCAAAGACTGCCGTGGTGAATCTGGGCACCGAAGAGGTCGACCGTGTGCTGGAGGCAGCGTCGACGGCCGAGCGCTTGGTGACCGTTGGCGTCGAGCATCCCGAGGCGAGCCTGTGGGCGAGCGACGTACGCATGGTCGGCTTTAGCATCGAGTTCAACTTGCATGGCCTGTGTGCCGACGAGTCCGAGGCGGGGGAGAAGATCCTGCTGGGTATCGCGGGAGACTTTAACGTGGAGAACGCGCTGGTCGCTATCGCCGCCGCGCGCGAGATCGGCATCGGTATCGAGGCCATCAAGAAGGGCCTCTCCAAACTGCGTGTGCCGGGCCGTATGGAGGTCGTGGAGTCGAAGGACGGCCGCGTGATTTGCGTTGTCGACTACGCGCACAACCAGCTTTCGTTCCGCTCGCTTTTCTCGTCGGTCAAGCGCGCGTTTCCCGCCAGCCCGGTCATCGCAGTGTTTGGCGCTGCCGGCGGCAAGGCGCAGGAGCGCCGCGAGCAGCTTCCGCGCGAGGCCGCACCGTATTCCGACCTGATGATCTTTGCCAATGAGGACCCGGCTCACGAGGACCCGATGAAGGTCTGTCGCGAGCTTGCCGAACATGTTCCCGACGATACGCCGAACAAGATCATCCTCGATCGCGAAGCCGCTGTGCATGCGGCGTTCAAGGCGGCGCGCGAGGAGTACGTCAACCCCGATGCTCCCACCATTGTCTTGCTGCTGGCAAAGGGTGACGAGGAGCTCATGCACGTGGGCGACGAGTTCGTGCCCATCGAGAGCGACCTTTCGCTGGCCAATCGCCTGATCGATGTTACCCAGTTTGACTAATGAACCATGATGGCGGCGGCGCCCTGAGTGCGCTGTCGCCATAAGCGTGTTCCCTCAATCAAAATATGCCGTCCAAGTCCAAACCCTTCTACGTAAACGGAGTAACCATGTCCCACAATACCCTGCCGACCGTTGCCGAGCTTTCGGGCGAGATGCGCGAGCGCTTGGCCAAGGTCAAGTACGTCTTTACCGACCTGGATGCCACGATGCTCGCGCCCGGCTCGTGCGTGCTGCGCGACAACGACGGCAACCCTTCGACCAAACTCGTCGAGGCCGTCGTGGCGCTTACTCGCGCTGGTATTCAGGTGGTTCCCACCTCGGGCCGCAACCGCACCATGATTCACGAGGACGCGCGCGTGCTCGGCCTCAACTCCTACATCGGCGAGATGGGCGGCCTGGTCATGTACGACCTCAAAGCCAACGATTGGGAGTATCTGACCGGCGACATGCCCTACGACCCCGCCTGTGGCCTCACGCCGCACCAGGTGATCGAGCAGACCGGCGTGTGCGAGAAGATCCTGCCCGCTGGCCGCACAAGATCGAGTATCACAACGACATGTCGACCGGCTACAAGTACCGTGAGGTCACCGTCGGCATGCGCGGCGATGTGCCCGACGATGAGGTTCAGGCCATCCTGGACGAGGCCGGCTGCGGTCTGATCTGGGCTTGCAACGGCCATCTGACTCACCTGTCCAAGCCGACGACGCTCGAGCTCGATCGCGTCGAGGACGGTCGCGCATTTAACATCAACCCCGCGGGCCTCAACAAAGGCGTCGCCATTGCGCGCTTCTGCGAGCACCTAGGGATCGAGCGCGAGGAGACGCTCGCGCTCGGCGATTCCGAGTCCGACTTCTACATGGCCGATCACGTGGGCACGTTCTGCCTGGTCGAGAATGGCCTGACGAGCGCCGGCGCGCCCGAGTTCCTGGCTGCTTGCGAGAACGCTTTCGTTACGCGCGGCAAAATTGTCGACGGTTGGGCGGCGACGGCAGAGCTGCTGGTCGCGGCGCGTTCGTAGCGCGGCGCCGCCGCACTTGGACATGTCTTTTCGAGAGAGACTGGTGAGGTAATGTCCGATATCGAGAATCCGGCAGGCGACACGCGCCCGATTGGCGTGTTCGATTCTGGTTTGGGCGGTCTGACGGTTGCGCGCGCGATTGCGACGGCGTTGCCGCACGAGTCCGTCTACTACTTTGGCGACACCAAGCGCTGCCCCTACGGCACCCGTACCGAGGATGAGGTGCGCTCGTTTGCGTTGCAGGCGGGCCGTTGGCTTTCGAAGCACGACGTCAAGATTATGGTCATCGCCTGCAACACGGCGACCGCTGCGGCCTTGCGTCTGGCCCAGCAGGTGCTCGACGTTCCCGTGATCGGCGTGATCGCGCCGGGTGCCCGTGCGGCAATCAACAGCACCCGCACGCGCCGGGTGGGCGTGCTCGCCACCAACCTCACCATTCGCTCAGGCGCTTACACGCGTGCCATTCAGGACCTGGATGCCGGCGTCGACGTATACGGCTGCCCGGCTTCGAGTTTTGTCGAGGTTGTCGAGCACGAGCTCGCCTCGGGTGCGCATCTGCAGGAGCAGTGGCTCGAGAACGAGGACATCTTCGATACGCCGGCCGTGCGAGCGCTGGTCGGCGCCACGGTTGAGCCGCTGCGCGATCGCGGAATCGATACCGTGGTGCTCGGCTGCACGCACTTTCCGCTGTTGGTGGGACCTATCCGCCATGCGCTGGGGCCTGGGGTGCGCGTCGTGAGTTCCGCCGAGGAGACTACGCGCGAGCTGACCGATATCCTCACGCGCCGTGAGCAACTGGCGGGCGACGCTGCCGAGCCGCAGCATCGCTTTGCCACTACGTCTGACAACATTGCCGAGTTTGCGGTGGCGGGTAGCTTTATCTTTGGCCAGCCGCTCAAAAGCATCGAGCATGTCGATATCGACGAACTGAAATAGATGTAGGGTTACCGTCCAAAGACTTGCCCTCTTCTTCTGCCGAAAGGATATTTCTATGGAGTACATGCAGGTCAACCGTGCCAACGGCCGTGCCGCCAATGAGCTGCGCCCCGTCAAGCTCACCCGTGGTGTTATGAAACATGCCCACGACTCGTGCCTGGCTGAGTTCGGCGACACGCGCGTGCTTTGTGCCGCCACCGATCGAGGAGGGCGTGCCGGGCTGGCGCAAGGGTGCCAAGGCCGGTTGGGTAACCGCAGAGTATGCCATGCTGCCGGCATCGACCGGTAAGCGTTGCAAGCGCGAGTACGCCAAGCGTAAGGGCCGCTCCATGGAGATCGAGCGCCTCATCGGCC
>ENA-OQKR01000259-OQKR01000259.1-human-gut-metagenome-genome-assembly--contig:-NODE-259-length-23085-cov-3.034759_pt1 | contig 23085 bp, 24 predicted proteins | sample MGYA00242803_ERZ504806 | MGnify/ENA primary metagenome ERZ504806 (study PRJEB26092, sample SAMD00036399) | human gut metagenome | host: Homo sapiens | study: EMG produced TPA metagenomics assembly of...
ACCGTGTCCGTCACCGGCATCAGCTCGGCTGCCAGTCTGCGCATCGAGATTCCCGGCGGTCTGCGCATCGCCGACAATCCGGTCGAATCGGACGCGATGGACCTACTGCTGCACGCCCAGATGCTCTACCGCACCAAGGAGCTCGCGCTGCAGGCGGTCCACAAGCTCGGCATCGGCGCGATCGGCGCCCTGCGCACCATGAACCGTGGTCCGCGCTACGCCAACGATTTCTGGATCACCGACATGCCCGATGCGGTGGCCGGCGCGCTCGAAGAAATTTTGCTGCGCAGCTGAGCCCGGTTGCAGCTTTCTGCAACATCCGGGTGCGCCCCGGTATGCGGCGATAAGTTCGGCATGGTTGCCGAAGAGCGTGGCATACCGGGTGCAGTGCGTGGGATGGCCTTCGCGATTGCACTCATCGTGCGGTCAGTGGAAAGGAACTTTTCATGCACAAGGTGAAACAGCACAAGGGCGTCGCGGTGGCCGCCGCGGTCTGCGCGGTCGCGATGGCGGCCTCGCTCGCGACCCACGCCGGCGCGGCCGGGGACCGGCGTTATTGACTGGCTGGCGTTATCGAGTGATTGGCGGTATCAATTAGCCGGCGTTATTGATGAGCCGGTGTTGTCGATTAGCCAGCGTTATCGATCGGCACTGAAGCATGCAGTACCCACTGCCCGCGTTTCTCCCGCACATCCCAATCCCCGTGCGCATGCAGCACACGCTCCCGATAGTACGCAAGCCCGGAATGCCGCCCCCTCAAACGTCGCGTCACCTTGACGCGGACGGTCCGTCACATCAATGGTGACGCGGTCCTGAGCGGCGGAAACCAGCACCACGTAACGCTGCGTCGAATCGGCATACCTGGCGATATTGCCAAACAATTCCCGCAGAAAATCGGCGACAAACACTGTGTCTGAGTTATTCAGCGCATCGATGCCCCCAGCGACAATAACGTCGCCGACACACCCCATGCGCCGCAATCGCGCGCCGCCGCTGGCAAGTCTGATGGCAAGGCCGATGGCGCGCCCCAGTCACCCCTTGCAGTTTTCTGTATAAGTGGATTTTGGCTCCAAACGCACCACTCCGTCATCGCCGTCAGTCACTCCCACAAAAAACTTGAGCCAAACATACTCAACTTTTTGTGTTGAAATTGGGAATAGAACTTGCCAAATGGAAGTTGAGTGATGTAGGCTCAAGTTTGGAAGGTCCAAGAGACGACCAATCGGAACTTGGGCAAAGAACGTAAGAACAAACGAGTAATTAAGGAGCACACATTATGGCACGTGCAGTTGGTATCGATCTGGGAACCACGAATTCCTGCATCGCAACTCTTGAAGGTGGCGAGCCCACCGTTATCGTCAACGCTGAAGGCGCGCGCACCACGCCGTCTGTGGTGGCCTTCTCCAAGTCCGGCGAGATCCTCGTCGGCGAAGTGGCCAAGCGTCAGGCCGTGACCAACGTTGACCGCACTATTTCTTCCGTCAAGCGCCACATGGGCTCCGACTGGACTGTCGACATCGACGGCAAGAAGTGGACCCCGCAGGAGATTTCCGCGCAGATCCTGATGAAGCTGAAGAGGGATGCTGAGGCCTACCTCGGCGAGCCCGTCACCGACGCCGTCATCACCTGCCCGGCATACTTCAACGATGCCCAGCGTCAGGCCACCAAGGACGCCGGCAAGATCGCCGGCCTGAACGTCCTGCGTATCATCAACGAGCCGACCGCAGCCGCTCTGGCCTACGGCCTTGAGAAGGGCAAGGAAGACGAGCGCATCCTGGTCTTCGACCTCGGCGGCGGCACCTTCGATGTCTCCCTGCTGGAGATCGGCAAGGATGACGACGGCTTCTCCACCATTCAGGTTCAGGCCACCAACGGCGACAACCACCTCGGTGGTGACGACTGGGATCAGAAGATCATCGATTGGCTGGTTTCCGAAGTCAAGAACAAGTACGGCGTCGACCTGTCCAAGGACAAGATCGCGCTGCAGCGTCTGAAGGAAGCCGCTGAGCAGGCGAAGAAGGAGCTCTCCTCCTCCACCTCCACCAGCATCTCCATGCAGTACCTGGCCATGACCCCTGACGGCACCCCGGTGCACCTGGATGAGACTCTGACCCGTGCGCACTTCGAGGAAATGACCTCCGACCTGCTGGGTCGCTGCCGCACGCCGTTCAACAACGTGCTGCACGACGCCGGCATCTCCGTGAGCGACATCGACCACGTGGTGCTCGTCGGTGGTTCCACTCGTATGCCCGCCGTCAAGGAACTCGTCAAGGAGCTCACCGGTGGTAAGGAAGCGAACCAGTCCGTGAACCCGGATGAGGTTGTGGCTGTCGGTGCCGCCGTGCAGTCCGGCGTCATCAAGGGCGACCGTAAGGACGTCCTGCTTATCGACGTGACCCCGCTGTCCCTCGGTATCGAGACCAAGGGTGGCATCATGACCAAGCTCATCGATCGCAACACCGCCATCCCGACCAAGCGCTCCGAGGTCTTCTCCACCGCTGAAGATAACCAGCCGTCCGTGCTGATTCAGGTCTACCAGGGTGAGCGTGAGTTCGCTCGCGACAACAAGCCGCTGGGCACCTTCGAGCTGACCGGCATCGCTCCGGCTCCGCGTGGCGTCCCGCAGATCGAGGTCACCTTCGACATCGACGCCAACGGCATCGTGCACGTGTCCGCTAAGGACAAGGGCACCGGCAAGGAGCAGTCCATGACCATCACCGGTGGTTCCGGCCTGCCGAAGGACGAGATCGACCGCATGGTCAAGGAAGCCGAAGCTCATGAGGCTGAGGACAAGAAGCGCAAGGAAGACGCCGAGACCCGCAACCAGGCCGAGGCCTTCGCCTACTCCACCGAGAAGCTCGTCAACGACAACAAGGACAAGCTCTCCGACGACATCGTCAAGGAAGTCACCGACAAGGTCAACGCTCTGAAGGAAGCCCTGAAGGGTGACGACACCGAGAAGGTCAAGACCGCTCAGACCGAGCTGATGACCGCCGCCCAGAAGATCGGCCAGGTCCTCTACGCCCAGCAGGGTGCCGAGGGTGCTGCCGCTGGTGCTGACGGTGCCGGCGCTTCCGCTGGCTCCGCCTCCGGTTCCGACGACGACACCGTCGAGGCCGAGGTCGTGGACGACGATGACGACAAGGACAACAAGTGATGTCCGAGTTCAACAAGGACGACTACCTGAACGACCTGCCGGATCCCTCAGATGCTGAGGCTGCCGCTCAGGCCTCTTCAGGGGCTGACGCCTCCGCCGAGTCCGGCTCTGCGCAGGATTCGGCTGCCCAGGCTCCTTCCAATGAAGGAGCCGACGCGGCTCCTGCCGCAGCTGAGGGAGAGAAGACTGGCGAAGGCCAGTCCGATTCCGCAGACACCCTCACCCCGCTCGGCAAGGCCAAGAAGGAAGCCGCAGACTACCTCGAAGCCCTGCAACGCGAACGTGCGGAGTTCATCAACTACCGCAATCGCACGCAGAAGGAGCAGGAGCGCTTCCGCCAGCACGGCATCATCGACGTGCTGACCGCGCTGCTGCCCGCCCTCGACGATATCGACCGCATTCGCGAACACAGCGAGATGGACGACTCGTTCAAGGCCGTCGCCACCAAGATTGACAAGGCCTTCGAGAAGTTCGGCGTCGAGAAGTTCGGCGAAAAGGGCGAGGACTTCGACCCCACCAAGCATGACGCGATCCTGCACAAGCCGGACGCGGATGCCGAAAAGGAAACGGTTGACACCGTGGTCGAGGCCGGCTACCGCATCGGCGATCGCGTAATCCGCGCCGCCCGAGTAGTAGTAGCCTCCCCGCAAAACTGACATCCAGCTCGCTGCAATGAGTTGATATTTACCTTGGCTCCCCTCTCTGAGGGGAGCCAATCATAAAGACTTTTCTAGAAAGGAGACATGAATGGCTGAAAACGAATGGCTCAGCAAAGACTTCTACAAAGTCCTTGGTGTCTCCAAGGACGCTTCGGACGACGACATCAAGAAGGCGTACCGCAAGCTCGCCCGCAAATACCATCCTGACGTCAACAAGACCAAGGAAGCCGAGGAGAAGTTCAAGGACATCTCCGAAGCCTATGACGTGCTGAGCAAGAAGGAAGATCGCCAGAAGTACGACGCGATTCGTCAGTTCGGCATGGGCGGTGCCCGCTTCGCCGGCGGTTCCGGCGGCTTCGATGCTTCCGGTTTCTCCGACATCTTTGGTTCCATGTTCGGCCAGGGTGCCGGCGGCAATGGCTCGCGCATCCGCTTCTCCACTTCGGGCGGCGGCCCCAACAACATCAACGACATCTTCTCGATGTTCGGCGGTGCTGCAGGTCAGGGCGGCCAGCCGTATGGCGGCTACGGCCAATCGCCGTACGGCAATGCCGGCGGCTATGGCTATGAGGAGGCCCCGCGCCCCGAAAACGGCGAGGACCGCAACTCCAAGATCAGCCTGACCCTGCGTCAGGCGGTCAAGGGCGCTACCGTGTCCCTGTCCGTGGACGGCAAGAAGTTCAAGGCCCACGTGCCTGCGGGCGTCAAGGACGGACAGAAAATCAAGCTGGCCGGCAAGGGCAAGCTAGGCATCAACGGCGGCAAGGCCGGTGACCTGTACCTGCACGTCACCGTCAAGCCCGATGCCACATTCTCGATGCGCGGCCATGATATCGTCATGGACCTGCCCGTCACCGTGGGCCAGGCCGTGGCCGGTGGCAAGGTCGAGGCCAAGGATATCGACGGCAATCCCGTTACCTTCAAGGTGCCGGCAGGCTCCAGCTCCGGCGCGGAAGTCAAGCTCACGGGACTTGGCGTCCAGCGCAGCAACCAGCCGGGCGATCTGATCGGCCGTGTGCAGATCATGGTCCCCGCCAAGCCGGGTCTGGCCGTCAAGCACGCCGCCAAAGAATTCGACGAAAAAGCCGGCGACTATCTCAGCCTGTAATCAGGAGGTGAACAATGGCGCGGTTAGCCAACCAGATGAAGCAGTTATACGCGATGTGCGCAACCGCGCTCGTGATGGGCAGGGCCGATCTCGACGGAGCCGATGACGTCGGCTTCGACATCGAACTGCCCATCTTCACCGTCGGCCAGACCGCCGAGTTGGCCAACATTCACCCCCAGACTCTCCGTCAGTACGACCGCCTCGGTTTGGTTCGTCCGCAGCGCACCGATGGCGGCGCACGCCGCTACTGCCTGCGCGACATTGCCCGCCTGACCCGAGCTCAGCGCCTGAGCCAGGATGAGGGCATCAACCTTTCCGGTATCGCGCGCATTTTGGTCCTCGAAGAAGAGAATCGCCAACTGCGCCGCGAAGTCAAACGCATGCAAACCGGCGACCAGGAGAGCGTTTTCGCCGCAGGCCGTGACGGCAATATCGTGGAGATACAACGCTCCAACCGCGCCCGCCTCTGGCGCAACGCCATCCGCCGCGAAACCCGCGAACTGCCCGGCCGCGATACTGCCGCCGATATCGCTGCCGGCGCCACCGGCGACTCCAACTACACTCCCGCCGACTCCAAGTCCATGGTCCTGTGGGGTTGGTGAGTCTGGCCGCATTGCTTCGATTCCTTCTCCATTCGTAAAACTGTTTGTTATCTCACATCGGGCAGCTGCCGAAAAGCACGAATCTTCTTGACGGAGATGTCAAGGTTTGTTACGGTGACGTGCGAAAACCGATTCGTAAGGGGTGCTTTAGGCTGAGACGGTATGTGCCGAACCCTTCGAACCTGTGAGCTAACACTCGCGTAGGGAATGCGACGGTTGAACTCCTCTGTTCGGCTCGGCATCCCATATGCGCGTTGAGAGAGAGGAAGCGTATGTCAATACGCAAGGAGCTGACCGCCCAGAACGTACTGCTGGGTTTCCAGCATGTGCTTGTTTCCAACGTCTGGCTTGATCCGGTGTTTGTGGCCGGAGCAATCGGCTTACCTATTGCCCTGTCGTCGAACATGATTAACGCCATCTTCATCGTCTCTGGTCTGGTTACTTTGGTTCAGGCCACTCGGCTGGTTCGCCTGCCGGTGGTGCAGGGGCCGTCAGCTGCGTTTGACGCGTTGATGATCGCGGCAGGTACGGCCGGCATGCTGGGGGCGGCGAGTTCGTCCATTCTCATCGCTTCGCTTGTGTTCCTGTTGCTGTGCCTGACCGGTGTGATAGAGCGGATGCGGTTCCTGTTCTCTCCGATGATTTCGGGCGTGGTCATCTTTATGGTCGGTGTCTCGCTGTCTGGATTCACGCTGAGCGAGTTCTAGGCGGGGCTCCCGGCGACAAGACGTTCGCCGATCCGCACATCCTGACCGTGTCGATTCTGACCACGGCGATTGTGCTTGTCCTGTCGTTGCTCGGCAAGGGCCTGCTCAAGTCGTTCTCATTCCTCATCGCGCTCGTCGTCGGCACCGTGGTCGCCGCAGCGTTTGGCATGGTGGACTTCTCTCCTGTGGCATCCAAGGGATGGTTGGGCCTGCCGACCTTCCTGCCCTACGGTCCGTTCACATTTGACTGGAAGATCTTCATCCCGTTCTTCATTGCCTACATGGTTGCCGTCATGGAAGCTCTCGGCGTCTATCAGGCGGCTTCTGAGATTCAGGGCACGTCCCTCGAACGCAAGCAGGTGCGCTACGGTCTTGCCGGCGAGGCGGCCGGTTCAGCCATTTCCTCGCTGATTGGTGGATTCACCACCACCGCCTACCCGCAAAATGTCGGCCTGCTCAACCTGACCGGCGAAGGCAAGTTGCGCACGCGCACGCCTGTGATCATCGCCGCTGTGCTGTTGCTGATTCTGGGCTTCGTGCCAAAGGCGGGCGCGTTGCTGTCCGTCATTCCCTCGGCAGTCGTCGGAGGCATTTTCCTGCCGGCTGCGGCCAGCCTAATCGTGACCGGCCTGCGCGCCCTGCGCAAGGTCGCTGATGACGAGCGCCGTCAAACGGTCATCGGCATGTCTCTGTTGCTCGGCATCGCCCTGCCCAAGGCGCTCTCCGGCCTGACCGGCGGCGCAAGCGTGTTCTTTGGCAACAACATCATGGTCGGTGTATTCAGCGCCATCATTCTCAATGCGCTTTTCGTCGCTCTTCCGGATTTGGTGGCGAAGCATCGTGCGCCGGCGTCCGTGGATGTTCCAGCAGCCGATCCGGCGGATGGGACTGGCGCTGCGGCGTACGATGAACGATAATGCTGGTTGATATTGGATATTGACAGGAGCGATGCAATGACTGATGTGATGGATGACGCGCGTCGTATCAAGCGCGGGATTCTGGATTTTATCCATACCTATGGCTGTGAGCAGGCCCCGGAAGAGGCGTTTGGTGCGTTGGCGCGCGACGTGTTCATCTATCAGTACACGTATGATCTGCCGTACCGTCGTTACTGCGCGGCTAAACGCGTCACCCCCGCAACGCTCAAGGATTGGCGGGAGATTCCGCCGATGCCGGTGGACGGGTTCAAGCACCTTGACCTTTCGACCATACCGACCGAGCAGTGCGAAGCCGTATTCATGACGAGCGGAACCACGCATGGCGGCAAGATGCGTGGGCGCAACTTCCATCCCGATCTTGAGGTGTGGGATGAATCAATGATTGTGCCGTTCCGTCATTTCATCATGCCGGATCGAGAGCGTATCCGCATCGCCGTGATTTCGCCGGCATGGGACATGAACCAGAACTCCTCCCTGTCGCGCTACCTTACCAAGGCCGTGGAGTGCTGCGGCAGCGAAGGCAGCGGTGTGTTCTTCGACGAGCATGGACTCAAGTTCGATGAAATCATCGCCTTCCTTAACCGTGCGGTGTCTGACGGTGAACCGGTGATGCTGATGGGTGTCTCGTCGTCCTATCTGTATCTGTTCGATTACCTGCATGAGCATGATCTGACGTTCGCGCTGGCCCCCGATAGCCGGTTGTTCGACACTGGCGGCTTCAAGAGCACTAAGCGCGACATCACCGAAGACCAGATGCTTGATGAGCTGGAACAGACACTGGGGGTGCCGCGCCACCACTGCGTCAACATGTATGGCATGACCGAGTTGAGCTCGCAGATCTATGACCAAAATATTCTGTCGTGGTATACGGATGGCACCAGCAACTATCTCAAGGCGAACCCCGCCTGGGTGCGCACGGTCTTCCTCGATCCGGAAACGCTGACTCCCGTCAAGGATGGTGAGACCGGTGTGATAGCCCATTACGACCTTGCCAATTGGAATTCATGCATCGGTATTCTGACCGAGGACCTCGGCCATCGGACCCCGGACGGATTCCTGCTGCAGGGCAGGGCGAAGGGAGCCGAGGCTCGTGGGTGCTCAATCGCGGTAGACGAGGTCATCAGTGCCAACCGTTGATGAATCCGTGAGTCAGGCCATTGATGTCTTCCACCTGCCCTCGGGAGTGGATGTTTCGGATTACGAAATCTATGAGGTCGCCACATCGGATGGGGTGAAGCGTTTGCGCTATCCGCGACTGGATGGCTCAAAGGTGACTTCCCTTGCCAAGCAGCTTGCGATGTTCGCAACCGCACGCTTGCCGCGATGAGTGTCAACGATATTCTCGACATCGTGGCCGACGCGGCCCAACTATGGGCCGATCCGGATTTTGAGCTGCGGCGTCAGGCTGAACTGCTGATTCCCGCAATCACCGGATATGAGCCTGACATGGTGCGGATTGAGCTCAAACGGTATATGCGCCAGTTCAGGCGTCGTGAACTGCTCCGGTTCCTTGACTCCGAAATCGGTCAGCCGTCTATGCTCGACGAATTCCGGCCGAACAAGGCGGGGGGGATACTCTAAATATGTGGGCCCAGCGCTCACCTATCAGGTGTTCTCCAGCAATGTGCCGGGGATTCCCGTGTGGAGCATGGCGATGACCCTGCTGGTCAAAGGCGCGATTCTTGGCAAATCTTCATTTTCCGAGCCGGTGATGCCTGCGTTCTTTGCTCGCAGCATTGCGATGGTCAATTCCGACCTCGCTGATGCCATTGCGGTGGTTCCATGGAAGGGCGGCTCGCAGCAGCTCGAGGATTCAGCCATCGATGCGGCCGATGCCGTGATTGTTTACGGTTCTTCGCAGACTACCAAATTGATTGCGGGCAAAGTCGCCGGGTCCAAGCCCTGTCTAGGTTACGGAGCAAAAGTCGGGTTGGCGTTCATTGGCCGAGAGGCTTTGCGTCCTGATACCTATGCCGATACCGTGCATCGTGTGGCTGTTGACATCGCCACATATGACCAGCAAAGCTGCCTGGCTCCGCAGACCGTGTTCGTGGAGACTGATGGAGCCCTCACCCCTCGTGAAGTGGCTCAGCTGCTCGGTGGCGAGCTTGAGAATCAGCAGCGCAAATATCCGCGCTCCGTATTGAGTGACGCCGAGAACGTGGCCATTCAGCGGGCGCGCACCGACGCTGAGATGAGAGCCTTGATGGGCGGGAAGGCCGCGGTGTTCGCCAGTGGCCATAGCACGGCATGGTCGGTGCTGTATCGAGAACTTGACGGTAGCGGTGCCGACGAGGATGTTGCTTCGCTGATGTCGCCGTTGAACCGCACCGTCAACGTGGTGGCGGTGCCAGATTTGTTGGACGCTGCCAGAAGACTGACTTCCTGCCGTGGCTGGCTGCAGAGCTGCGGTGTCGCTGTGGATTCAACCAGACTGTTTGGTCTTGCGGATACATTGGCCGAGGTCGGTGTGAATCGCATCTGTCCGCTCGGTGAGATGGATCGGGGCGAAATCCGGCTGGCATCATGATGGGGGCTTCGAACCTCATCGATCTGTTGCGCGCGGTGGATGTCGAACGCGGCAGCGACGCGTACAGCGAGTTCGTTCGATATGGATATGGAATAGGCCTGTGCTGTTGCGGGCAGCAGAGGCTGGTAGCAGGGCGAAAGGCAAGGGTAATGACAGAGCAAAGCGATATGGCACGGCGTCCAATGGTGAATCTGGATGGCAGAACAGCGATCATCACCGGTTCCGGCAAGGGCATAGGAGCGGCTGTGGCGAAATGCCTGGCATCGCACGGAGCCGCTGTCGTCATCAATTACGTACATGACGCCGCCAGCGCGCAGCGCACCGTTGAAGACATCCACTCGCTGGGAGGCTTGGCTATAGCTGTACAGGCGGATGTTTGCGATGAATCGCAATCTTCCAAGCTAGTGGGTACCGCTGTCGACTCATTCGGCGGCGTGGACATCTTAGTGATAATGCTTTCGGACGCTTCTCCTTTGACCCGCGTCGCCGTTCCACTTTTGCTGGAGGCGATTGGGATGAGTTTAGCGCACAGATCGAGGGATGCCTGCATGGTGCATATCTGATGTGCTCACATGTGGTGCCGCTGATGCGAGCCCAGACCTCCGGGCGTATCATCAACATCTCCAGCAATCTGGTCGATTCGCCCATCGTGCCCTACCATTCGTATATCACTGCCAAAGGCGGCTTGGTCGGCATGACCCGCTCTCTGGCCCAGGAGCTGGGCGGCTTCGGCATTACCGTTAATGCCATTGCCGCAGGTTTGACGGCCGGAACCGCATCCAGCGCAGCCACCACCGAGGATGTTCGTGAACGAATCATTGCCATGACGCCTCTTGGCCGCCTTGCCCGTCCCGATGACATCGCCGGAGGGGTCGCGTTGTTGGCGTCCGACATGGCCGGCTTCATTACCGGACAATGTCTGCACGTCGATGGTGGGCTGACCATGCGCTGAGGCGCAGGGGCGGTGTGCTGACGCGCTATGGTTGTCGCATCCGATTGGTGCAATGGAATGCAGCAAGAGTAAAGGCGCCAATTGGCGTGCGGGCATGTGGACGGAGGTAACTATGCTGCTCAAAGCCGTGTTCTGGGATTTGGACGGTACTCTCATCGATTCTGAGCCGCTCTGGCATGACGGTGAGATTGAGATCGCGCACAACAATGGCGGCGAGTGGAACGAGGACCTCGGTTGGGAGTGCTCCGGCACTCCGGTGCCACACGTGGCAGAGGTCATGATTGCGCATGGCTGCACATTGAGTGTTCCCGAAATCGACAAGCAGCTCAAGGATTATGTGTTCAAGGCGGAGGTCGAACGTCTGCCATGGATTCCTGGTGTGCAAGACGTGCTGCGTTCGCTCAAGGAAGCCGACATCCCATCCATGCTGGTCACTACTTCGCCTCGCCGCATGGCCGAGAACATCATGAAGCAGGCTGATGGATTGCTTGCCGACTACGTCTGCGGCGATGATCCGTACGAGCACAAGCCGAGCCCTGCCCCATATCTGGCCGCGGCTGAGAGACTCGGCATCGCGCCTGAAGACATGGTCAAGTGCGTGGTAATGGAAGATTCCTCATCCGGTCTGCGCTCCGGCACCGCCTCGGGGGCCACGCTGATTGCGCAGACTGGCTGGATTCGCACCGACACTTCCGGCCTTGGCCAGTTTGCCTCCATCGACTCGTATGAGGGCATCGATGCGGCCGCGCTGGACGCCTTTGTGCGGCAGCGTTTGGGGGAGTAGAAATAGGCCGATTGTATCGGCAATGCATTCCGGCGTGTCGCAAGTATTTGCAACGTTTATATCAACCATTTGATGTCTGTTTTGACAAACTTCTGAAACGTTATAGAATTGTTACTAACGAAAAAACCTGAAACGTTCTAGAAAAACCGGCGCACAGCAGCGTCGGTTGACTGGTTTTCCGCTCCGGCAAAGCATGCCCGAGTATTTTTTGTGGCCAGTTTCTGAAATGTTACAGAAAAAGAGGATGAGGTACCAAGGGAGGTCATCATGACGGCAATTCAGGAAGCCGTTCCCGCCGCAGCGGGGGCAGTGCAAAGCCGTGGGGGAGAGGTGAGCAACGCGGCTGCGGCAGCCGGCAAACGTGTTCGTGCCCGCAAGCACAGCGGCGCATCGCAGAACTCATGGCAAAGCAAGCTGCGCCCCTACCTGTTCATCGCCCCGCTGGTCATTCTCTCCGGCGTCTTCATCTACTACTGCATCGGCTTCACCGTGGCCACATCCTTCACTGACTGGGACGGCATCTCCAGTGAGATGGACTTCATCGGCCTGAAGAACTACACCAAGCTGCTCGCTCCCGGCTCCGTGTTCTGGACGGCCTTGATGAACAACATCATCTTCATGGTCGTCACCGTGGTCATCCAAGCCGGGCTCGGACTGCTGCTCGCGGTGATCCTCAAGGAGCGCCTGCGTGGTTCCAGCTTCTTCAAGGCGATCTTCTTCATGCCCATCGCCATGGCCCCGGTCATCATCGCCGCCATCTTCCGCATCATCATGGATCCGAACGTCGGCGCCATCAACGAGGCCCTGCGCTTCCTGCACTTGGACTTCCTGGCCCAAAGCTGGCTTGGCGATCCGCACATCGCCCTCTACTCGATCTGTGCCATCAACATCTTTGAATGGATGGGCTTCTCGATGATCATTTACTACGCCGGTCTGATGTCCATCTCCGATGACATCTACGAAGCCGCCAAGATCGACGGCTGCGGATTCTGGAACACCCTCTTCCGCATCACCATTCCGAACCTGTCCGGCACCACCAACACGCTTATCCTGCTTGGCATCGTCGGCTCGCTGAAGACCTTCGATATCGTCATCCAGACCACAGGCGGCGGCCCTGGTCGTTCCACCGAATTCCTGAACACCTACCTGTACAAGGCCGGCGTGCAGCAGTTCAACGGCGGCCTGTCCGCGGCCATCGGCGTGATGGTCCTCATCATCGCCGTGGTGCTCTCCCTGATTCAACTTGCCTTCAACAAGCGTGCCAACAACTAACGAAAGGACGTCATCATGAAGCGTAAAACCAGTGCGACGGTCATCATGTACGCCGTCCTCGTATTCTTCTTCGTCATCTGGATTTTCCCGATTTACACGGCAATCACCAAGTCCCTGCAGGCGGGCGGCTGGAACAGCTACCTGTCCGTGATCAACAATAAGGACGTGCACTACTTCCGCGTGGTGTTCAACAGCTTCTTCATCTCCGTGGTCACCGCCGTGATCGTGGTGGTCATCACCTCGCTCGCCGGCTACGCCTTTGCCAAGATGAAGTTCACCGGTTCCCAGGTGATCTACGTGCTGCTGCTCGCCTGTATGGCCGTGCCAATTGCCTCCGTGACCATGCCGCTGTTCTTCACCATCAAGACATTCGGCCTGACCAACACCTACCTCGGCATGATCATCCCGTTGGTGGCGTTCAACGCCCTGCAGATGCTGCTGCTCTGGCGCAACTACTTCAACGGCGTGCCAGACGAAATCATCGAAGCCGCCCGCGTGGACGGCTGCGGTTCCCTGCGCATCTGGGCTCGTATCTTGATGCCTATCTCCACGCCGATGATCGCCACCACCGGCGTGCTGACCTTCGTCTACTCCTGGAACGATACCTGATTCCGTTGCTGCTCATCCGCGACGAATCCAAGTATCCGGTCACGCTGGCCTCCACCTACTTCATGGAGACCCGTAGCCAGACGCCGGAGATGGTGGCCCAGGAATACGCTGCCCTGATTCTGATGACGATTCCGTCCATCATCGTCTACCTGATTAGCCAGAAGTGGCTGCAGTCCGGCATCACCGCCGGCGCCGTCAAGAGCTGAGGTGACCCAAAATGACCGCAACCATTAGCAACGGTGTATCCGCCAGTTACAGCCCTGCGGAAGACGAGCTCGGCGCAGCTGACCCCACCGCCTTGCTTGCCGAATCTGGCGATTTGAAGCCGCTGGCCGAACGCACTTATACGAATCCGGTTCCATATGCGGACGGTAAGTCCCATACCGCGCCCGACCCGTTCGTGCTCAAATACCGCGACCTCTACTACTGCTACGCCACTGACGAGCACGGCATTCTGGTCTCCACCTCACCGGACATGGTGCATTGGACCTCACATGGATTCTGCTACACCGAAGCCGGACGCAGAAACTTCTGGGCCCCATCGGTGATTCTCATCAACGGCGTCTTTCACATGTACTTCTCGAATATGCCGGCCGAGGAGACCGACACCCACACGGAAATCATGCGTGTGGCCGTGAGCGAGGATCCGCTCGGCCCGTTCGAAAAGAAAGCGGAGCTGTTCAACACCTTTGCCATCGACTCCCAAGTGGTCTATGGCGATGACGGCCAGTTGTACTTGCTTTACGCCGACAATCAGGTCACCGGCCTGAGCGATGACCGGCCCGGAACCTCCGTGATGATCGATCGCCTTGCGTCCCCGTATTCGCGTGAGAACAAACCGCGCCCGCTCATCGTGCCCACCATGGACGAGGAGATCTTTGCCCGCAACCGTTTCGGCGATGGCTGCGACTGGCACACCGTGGAAGGCGCCACATACTTCGCCTACCGTGACCGCGCGTTCATCACCTACTCGGCCAACGCCTACGAGCATGAGGACTACTTCGTCGGATACTCGTACGCACAGCTGCCGAACAAGCAGGCCGACGCCCACATCGATCAGCTCGATTGGACGAAACAGCTCAACGAGAACCGCTTCGATCCGCTGCTTATCCGCAGCCCAAAGGTTGAAGGCACGGGCCACAACTCCATAGTCAAAGCGCCCAATGCCGTTGATGACTGGATTGTCTACCACGGTCGTAACGCCGATGACGAGCTGTATGTGGGCACCGAACAGCGCGTAATGCGCATCGACCCACTGTACTACGCCGAAGGAGGGCTCGACACCCCAGGACCTACCGCCGCCGCTCAAAGCGCCCCGCTGTATGGCACTGTGCATGATGATTTTGCGGATGGCCTGAACGCCGGATGGTCGGTTATTTCCGGCGCGGCCCACACTGAATCTGATGCGGACGGTCACGCGCTTGTTGCCGACGAATCCAGTGTATTCATCGCTGTGTCGGGCAAATCGTCCGCAACCCAAGTGATTGACGTCTGGGCCAAAGCTCCCGTCACCCCACTGGGCGCACGATTCGGCATCGTGGTGCGGTACCAGGATGCCAACAACCTCACCAAACTCGAGGTGGATGCTGGCCGCCAGGTAATTAGCGTGGTCGATGTGATTGGTGGCGTTGCCTCCGAACGCGTGACCAATGCCGACCTCCATGACTTCGATTCCCATGCCTGGCATGAGTACCGGCTTGAGCGCCGCTACTGCAGGCTGGAGATTCGCATTGATGGCCGTTTTGCCGCGTCCTGCACCATCAGTGATAAGCCCGGTCGGGCGGGATTGTTCTCGTTGCGAACGGGGGCCGCGTTCAGCGCATATGCGGCCACTGAACATGTGAATCTGTGGGGTGCCGGATTGCGGGATCTCGGTCGAGAATTGCATGCTGACCGCCGACTCGTCATCGACGGCGGCGTGAGGCCCAGCGGCGTGTGTCCAGTAACACTCGAATTGGCATACCCGCTGGTCAGCAACCGTTTTGTCCTTGATTTCGCTGAACAGACGAGCCGCGGGCAGGCGCTGTTGTCTCTTGGCGAATACCGTTTATCCGGCACGGCATCATCCGTGGAGTTCATGCGCAACGGTAAGTCGCTGCCTTCCACCCCGGAGCCGGCCAGGCTGCGTGTCTTTGAAGACAACGTCCGCCGTGACCGTTCGGGCCGAGCCGTGCTCACCATCCGTATCGAAGCTCTGAACGGCACGATGCGACTGCACCTACGTGGCAAAACCTGGCAGGTGCCGTTTGCGGACAATGCGGCCCGTGTCCGTATCACTCTTGATCGCGCATCCCTGACCGGATACGAGAGGACATCGCTGGAATCCAGCATCGAGGAAAGGAGTGCGTCCGGCAATTGAGCCAACATCAGCCGCACATATTGGGTGTGGCTGGCTTCACCATCCAATTCCGATGATCTTCCACAACGAAGTGAACCAATAAGAGAAACAAGGAAAATAAGGAGAACAATCATGTTCAACATGAAGAAGGCGATCGCCGCAGTGGGCGCTCTCGCTATGTCTGCAGGTCTGCTTGCCGGATGCGGTTCGGGCAGCGGCGGCTCCGATGAGGGAGTCGGTACCAAGGACAGCCCGGTTGAGCTGACCTTCTGGACCTGGCAGCCTACCGATGCCCAGTGGAAGTCGGTTTACGCCGCCTTCCAGAAGAAGTACCCGAACATCAAGATCAACTGGTGGCGTACTTCTGAAATGGCCGACTACCAGAAGAAGCTGCAGACCTCGATGGCCGGCGGCGAAGGCCCGGATGTGTTCGGTGTGCAGGCCGGTTCCACTGTGGAACAGTATGGCCGTTTCGCCGACGATATGAAGGAGCTGGCCGACAAGTACATGCCCGGCTGGGATTCCAAGGTGGCCGAGGGCGCCGTGGCGCAGACCACCAACAAGGATGGCAAGATGGTGGCCATGCCGACCATCACCTCCGGCTCCGAATACATCCTGTACAACAAGACGCTGCTTGACGAGCAGGGCATCAAGGTGCCCACCACCTACGATGAGCTCGTGGCTGCCAACAAGGAACTCAAGGCCAAGGGCCTGATGCCGCTGGCCCTCGGCGCCAAGGATGGCTGGCACCTCGACGATATCTTCGTGTGGCTGTCCAACCAGTACGGCGAAGGTGACGTGTACAAGGCCGCCGAAGGCAAGGCCAAGTTCACCGATGAGACCTTCGTCAAGACCATGAAGGCTTGGAAGCAGATGATCGATGATGGTCTGTTCCAGGATGGTGCAGTTGGTACTGCGACCTACCCGGATGCTCGCGACAACTACTTCTACGCCCGCAAGTCCGCTTTCTTCCCGACCGGCTCCTGGCACGTTTCCGCCGTGCTGCCGAACGATGAGACCAAGGGCACGGCCGTTGAGAAGGACGAGCTAGGCATGATGGAATTCCCGCAGGTGGGAGACAAGGCCACCGGCCCGACCACTGGTGTGGACTTCGGCCTGAGCGTGAACAAGGACTCCAAGAAGAAGGAGGCCGCCATGAAGTTCATCGAGTTCATGACCACCGGCGAAGGCCAGCAGGAGTGGATCAACACGCTGCAGGGTGCTCCGGTCGACAAGGACATGAAGGTCGAAGTGCCGTCTGACGCCACGGAATCCGCCAAGGCCAGCATCGATTTGGTGACCAAGGGCCAGGCCTCTTCCAAGCTTGAGCGCAAGCTCACCTCCCAGGAACTCAACGACGAGATCGGCGTGCAGATGCAGAACGTCTACACCGGCGACGCCACCGTTGACTCCGCGCTGAAGGCCATTCAGCAGGTCAACGAATCCATCGAAAGATAGGAATATCACATAGTTTCTACTCCTCGAGCGGGCCCGTCCGGTACGAATTCTCGTTGCCTGGCGGGCCTTCTTTGTTGGTTTGCCGAAGTGGCCCTGATTTATTACCGCCGGCGGAGTCTGTTGACGGTTGCAGCGGGAGTCGTGGGCGGCGTGTCGGACCCGTCCCTGCTGGCGGGGCTGTCGGCAAGGCCGACTGGGGGTGATTCTGCGGACGCCTGAACGAAACGGCCTGCGGGGCGATATCCCACATGGTTTATGCTGGAAACACGCATCTGAAACGTTCGGCAACCAGTATGGCGACGTGGATGGTGCCATGCCGAGTGGTTGATGGACTGAATATGAGGGGGCGCTATGGTTGCGAGTTCGCGCAAGGCGACGCTGCACGATGTGGCGAAACGTGCGCACGTGTCCGTGGCATCAGTGTCCAATTACCTCAACGATTACCCCTATATGAAGCCGGCCACGCGCGAACGTATCCAGCAGGCCATTGACGAGCTGGGCTATGTGACCAACCAGCAGGCTCGCAATTTGCGTTCCGGCCGCACAGGACTCATCTCATTGTCTCTGCCGGATTTGAACCAGATTTACTTTTCCGAACTGGCCGAAGAGATGATCACGCGGGCACGGGAATATGGATACCGCATCATCATCGAATCGACCGGCAACGACCGCCAGCGCGAGATCGAGAGCGCACATGCCATGGCCAGCAATATGACCGACGGACTTATTTTGAGCCCCAGGCCATGCGGGCGAGGATGTGGCCGAGCTCGAGGGGCACTACCCGGCTGGTAGTGCTGGGCGAGCGTATCTTCAACGCACCTGCGCCGCACGTGGTGATGCCCAATGAATTGGGTGCCCAAGCCGCTACCACGCATCTGCTGGAGGCCGGATGCCGCACCGTCGCCGTGGTGGGCGGAACGTTGGACGAATCCGTGCCGTCCTCTCGTTCGATGCGAACCAAGGGGTATCTCAGCGCCTTTGCGGAACGTGGAGTGACGCCTGATCTGAACCTGATCCGCGAGTGCGGCGAATGGACCAGTGCCGAGGGCGCTCAGGCGGTACGTGAGATGTATGCGCAGGGCATTCGACCGGATGGCATTTTTGCGCTGAATGATTTGCTGGCGATGGGTGTTATCAGTCAGCTGCGGGAAATGCGCGTGCGAGTGCCGGAAAGCGTGCGTGTGGTGGGCTTCGATGATATCGATGAGGCTAAGTACACGATTCCCCCGCTGACCACTGTGGATCCGCAGCGCGCGCGTATTGCTGAGATTGCCATCACGTCGATTCTTGATCAGGTCAAGACGGGGGCTCGGGCGCCGAGGCGGCGTATTGATGTGGAGTATTCGTTGCGTTACCGCGCTTCCTCGCCGCAGGTGTAGCAGTTGTGTTGGCCGGCTGGTAGGGTATTTGACGGTTTGCATATAACTGTCTGGTTCATTGGGCTGGCAGCTCAATACAAGATTTAGGACTCATAGGAAACACATGGGCTTCGTTAATTTCATCATCGAACTGCTGAAGGATCCGCGTGCCGCGATTGCCGGTTGGATTGCCATGGGCGTGGCGCCGACCCTCGGATTCATCTTCCTCATCGTATTCATCGAAACGGGCGTGGTGTTCTTCCCGTTCCTGCCCGGTGATTCGCTGTTGTTCGCGGCCGGCGTGTTCGCAGCCCCGGATGCTGCGACCGGCAAGGCCGCGCTGCCGCTGTTCTGGTTGCTGCCGGTGGTTTGGTGCGCGCCGATTATCGGCGACCAGTGCAACTACTTCATCGGTCATTTCTTTGGCCGCCGTATTATCCAATCCGGCAAGGTGAAGGCGCTGACTCCTGAGCGACTGGCCAAAACCGAGGGCATGATTGAAAAGTGGGGCCCGCTGGCTGTGTTCCTGGGCCGCTTCTTCCCGTTCATTCGTACGTTCATGCCGTTCATTTCCGGTATTTCCGGTATGCGTTGGAGCCGTTTCACGCCGTTCTCAGTGCTCGGCGGCCTGTGCTGGTCCACGTTGTTCACGCTGCTGGGCTACTTCTTCGGCAACATTCCGGCCGTGCAGGATCACTTCGAACTGGTGATCGTGCTGATTCTGCTGGTTTCGCTCGCCCCGACCATCATCGGTCTGCTCAAGGCCAAGTTCGGCAAGAAGAAGCCGGCCAAGGTGACCGATGCTCAGTTGGACGTCATGGAAGACGGCATCAAGAACCTCGATAAGTAAGCAAGGAATGTAGATTACCGCATAAGGAATCGTCGTGAAAATGAAGGCCCTGACTGTGCATATGAGGTCAGGGCCTTTTCTGCATGAGATGGGCGTGAAACAACAGCGTGGTTATCCACATTTGTCGTGGACGACATGCCGGGGTGTGGATAACTCAGCAAGCTAGAACCACAATGGTCGATTCGTGTTGAGCATTGAACTCGGACACGTTTCAATCGGCTTATGAATAGCAACACCACACCCCGCGTGGCGCGTAGGATCACCTCGCCAGCGGTAGCACCTCCGGGCATTCCGCTGCCCACGGACGATGCGCCGATTCCAGCGCATCGCTACTACACTCCGCCGCCCAGGCCGTTGGCCTCATGCGAACGGCAGAGATCGGGCGAGGCTCCGGCGCTCGCCCTAACTACAGACACCAGCTTCCATAACATTGTGACGATGACGTCAGGTCATGGAGGCGTGGGGCTGAGTGTCATGGCTTCCATGCTTGCATGGACATTGGCGAGACGTGAACACAGCTGCGCTCTCATAGACGCTGATTTCGTGGCCGGATGCCTTGACCTGCTGCTCGGTGTGGAACGAGAGCCGGGCTTGCGATTCAGCCAAGTCGACGCACCCCTCGGCCGCATCGAGGGCGATGCGATGAACCATGAGCTGATGATGTGGGAGGGTGTGCGAGTACTTCCCTATGACCCTTGGAGCGCGCGCCAGCCTGACTGGTGGGAAGTTCAAGCGGCCATTCGAGCCTTGGCGGAAACGAACGACGTTGTCATCGTAGATGCCGGTCAGGGTGGACTCATTGAGACCGTACCCGATCTGCGCAGTGGCATGCAGGTGATTGCCGCGGAATTGTCGGTGATGGGGCTGGCCAGAGCCAAGTCGCACCGGTCCAGACTGGATTCATGGGGCTGTGAAGCGCCACATATCGTCGGCGTGGAACCACGTGGCGCTCCACGTGGGAGAGGCCACGTGGGTATTGGTGAGGCGCAGGACTATTTGACTGCCACGGTATTGGGGCCTGTCAAACCAAGTGTCAATCTGTGTGGAGACGTACTGGAAGGCCTCGGCATCAGATCGGTGACCAAAGGCAGCCGCAAAGCCGTGAGCTTGCTTGCCGATCTTGTCGAGCAGGCCATTCGCCCGGTTTCGGGAGCTTCTTGCAAGGACCGGTGATGCGGTATGGCTGCCGTAATCACTCGGGCTGATGAGCCCGGCGCAGTGCCCAGAACTGTGTTCTTCGGTCTATTGAATGATGTGGCATCCGACCCGCAGGTTACCGATCTGGCGGTGACCTGTAATGGCCGCGTTTGGGCGGACCGCGGCAACGGCATGCGAGAAACAGTATTGCGTGTGCCGTTTCGCTCGCCGCAAGTAGTTCGAGAATACGCCGTCCAACTGTGCGCGCAGCTTGGGCGCAGACTGGATGATGCCTGCCCGATAGCGGACGCCGCCAGTCCAGACGGCATCCGCGTGCATGCGGTGATTGCCCCATTGGTGCCACAAGGTGCCGCAATCTCCATACGGTTCCCTGACAGGACCATGGCATCGTTGCGACATCTGAGCCAATTAGGTGTATTCCCGGCTGCTTGGCTGCCGATGTTCGTGGGACTGGTGCGCAGACATGCCACAGTGCTGATTACCGGCGGAACAGGCGTGGGCAAGACCACCTTGCTCAAGGCGCTGCTGGCGCAATGCGATGTGAACGAGCGCATCGTCACCGTAGAGGAAGTTCGTGAACTGGGAGAACTGGGGCGTGGCGATCATGTGTCGTTGGTAACGCGCGAGGCGAATGTGGAGGCGTCGGAGCCATAAGCTGACGGACTTGGTCAAAGCGACGTTGCGAATGCGCCCGACCGCGTGGTGCTGGGCGAATGCCGTGGCGCGGAAATCGTCGACCTATTGCGCGCGTTCAATTCTGGTCATCACGGTGGCATGACCACTGTGCATGCGGACGGCGTGAACCGAGTACCGTCCAGGCTGATTTCGCTTGGATTACTCGCCGGAGTCAGTCCACAGGCGTTGGCCATGCTGGCGGCAGGCGCTTTCGACGCGGTGGTGCATTTGGAGCGAGTGAACGGACAGCGGCGTATCACGCAGATCGGCGAACTGCGTGTAGCACATGGTGAACTGGCAGGAACACCGCTGGCGGTATGGAATGGCTGCCATCCTCCTCGGTATGCCGCCGAATGGGGGCACTTCATTGAACGATGGGGCATCGTTCCCGGGCCGAGTGGTGGTGGGTGATGATGTGGTGTGCTGTTCTGGTGGCGCTCGCCGTGCTGATATGGCCGGGGAACAAGTCCGGGAGGCTGTATCGGCTGGCTTACCGCGGGCTTGCGGTCGATTCCGCAGCCATAAACGAACCTCGATATGCCGGCTCACCTCGCGTGGGCGTTGCGCAGGTGATTACGTCCGCCATCGCGCGATTGCGAGGTGGCGGCACATTGGTTGAAGCATTCGAGGAACAATCCAGCAGACGCTTCGCCACTCAGCGCATTACTGTGGAACGGCTCATAACGGTGTTCGAACAGCGGCGTCTGCCCGACGAATCACCAGCGCAGGTACTTGAAGCTGCACGCGGGGTCACCGCCGCAGCGGTTTTGAGCGATGAGCTCGGTTGCCAAGCAGTGCCATGTCTGGAAGCGGTATTGACTGCTTACCGGCAGATGAGGCTGATGCAGAACCTGCGATCGCAAGCATGTGCCGTTCCTAAAGCCACTGTGGGGCTGCTGAGCGCGCTTCCGGCCGTCACTGTGGCATTGGGCGAGCTTCTGGGAGCTAGACCATTGGCGTTCTTGCTTGGATCGCCACGCGGTGTGGTCTGCTTGGTATTAGGGGGATGTTGTTATGCTGCCGGCTTGGCATGGATGCGGGCATTGTTGAAAGGCAGCGGATTATGAGTACGGTGTGGGTACACGCCGCGGCAGGCTGTGCGGCGATCGCTAGTTGGCTGTATAAGGCTCCGTCTTGTCATGACAGCCGCTTGCCGGGCGAGGAACCGGCCGTAGCGCATGATTGCGGGTCGTCATGGACCATACTCATATTGCGTATGTCGCAGGTGTCCTTGCGTCAGGGCTCCTCGATTCCCCGGGCGCTTGACATGGTGGGCAAAGCCGTCGGCGGCGACTGCGGCGCTCGCATGAGCGAGGTCGGGAGCTCCCTGGCCAGAGGGGTTCCCTGGGCTGATGCGTGGCATGCCGCTATGGCTGTTCAGCATGAGGGTGCGCCAGCTGATAGTTCATCCGGAAAACGTACCAGCAGAACGCAACGAGATCTTGGCCTGCTGCAATCGGCTTTGGAATCGTCATGGACGCATGGCGATATGCCTGGCGTGCGCCTCGAATCCGCCATTGAACAGCTGGACCGTGACGAGCGTGCCGCCATCGAACGGAATGCCGCGAAGCTGTCGGTAAAGCTACTGATGCCTACAGGGCTATGTTTTCTGCCGGCATTCGTGCTGGTAGGAGTCATTCCGGCGATTGCGTCCTTCATGATGTGAATATAGGCGTGAACTGAGTGCGCTTAGGGTGAATCTTGTTGTATTGCTCGGTATTGCACTTGGCTGCGTTTTGGTTATCCACATTGGTGGTGGACGACACGTCGGGGTGTGGATAACTCGGCAAGCTAGAACCACATACCCCGTTTTCCCTGGTGCATGAAGCGTTGATAGTCCACAGTGGTATGCACCCCGCGTCAACCCGGCGCGGGGGCCAACCACTCACACACGCATGGGGAAGGTGCGAAGCCACTGCGCAGCTTCCCC
>ENA-OQKR01000261-OQKR01000261.1-human-gut-metagenome-genome-assembly--contig:-NODE-261-length-22957-cov-3.177573_pt1 | contig 22957 bp, 27 predicted proteins | sample MGYA00242803_ERZ504806 | MGnify/ENA primary metagenome ERZ504806 (study PRJEB26092, sample SAMD00036399) | human gut metagenome | host: Homo sapiens | study: EMG produced TPA metagenomics assembly of...
CAATATGAATGCTAACTAAACTATTGGAAATAACTGCATTACATGACTTGATCGGTAAGTATTACGCTACTCCGGTGTCCCTAAAGAACACCCTTTTCACAAGGCTTCATGTTATTCCAAATCTTGCATTATCACAGATTAATGTCCCGTTTATCAGTAAATAAATCATCCGAGTTACAATGTAACCCCGATATGCAATTACCGGCTGAAAATGAAGGAGGTAATTGTTGGTTTGCGATTCGTGTTTCTTATAGCCGTGAATTAGCGTTAAAAGCAATTCTGGATGCCGAGAATATTGAGAATTTCATCCCGATGCGTTATGAGTATATCATGAAATCGGGGAAGCGCGTCCGTAAACTGCTTCCGGCTATTCACAATCTTGTTTTTGTTTACTCTACCCGTAAAACGTATAGATACTTTGAAAGACAGACTTGAATCGTCCATGCCTATACGTTTTATTATGAATCGTGAGCATTGTCGTCCGGTTGTAATTCCCGAATCGCAAATGCGTAGCTTTATTTTGGTGGCAGGCAATTGTGACGAAGCGGTTCTTTATGTAGAGCCGGCCGAATTGCATTTGGTCAAGGGACAGAAAGTACGTATTACCGGTGGCGTTTTTGAGGGGGTAATCGGTGAGTTTGTCCGAATCCGCCACGACCGTCGTGTGGTGGTTAATATAGAGGGTGTCATGGCTGTAGCTACTACCTTTATTCCGCCTTCTTTGGTAGAACCCATAAAAGAGTAACCTTTTTTTAAAGCATTATAATTCACAAATCATAATTCACAAATTAATGGATTCATTATTTTCCTTAGCCCATCGTCTTCTCACTTACGGGCTTGACGGGAGTCCTATCTATGTAGACGAATTTACACGTTTGAACCGTGAAGTTTACGAGCAGGCATTGGAACTGTATGGCACTCGCGGCAAGACTGTTGAGTCCGAAGCGGAGCTTTGTCTTGGCCTTTTAGCAGCTTTTGCCGCTACTATTTACGATAATGGTCATAAGCAGCAATACATTCAGCGAGTATTGGACCGTAGTTGGGAAGTTCTTCCTAAACTGTCTGCATCTTTGCTCAAAGTTCAACTTCTTGTCTATTGTTATAGCGAAGTTTATGATGAAGAACTGTCAAGGCAAGCTCATAGCATTATTGCCACTTGGGATAAGGCAGAATTAACTTTGGAGCAAGTGGATATAATAGAAGAGCTAAAGAGTTTTGAAGAAAATCAATACCCTTATGAAGTGATAGAATAACTTCATTCACCAACCTAAACTATTCAACTATCTAAACTAAGACTTTTTATTTTATGGAACCGATTGAGAAAGATGATCATTTTATTCCTGACGGAATGAATGCTTTCGAGCGCAATGTGAAACGTATAGGTGATTGTTTTCTTGCCCTTGGTGCACTTATTGTTTTTTCTCCTTTATTTTTGATTTGTTATATTGCCGTGAAAAGTGAAGATGGAGGTCCTGCTATTTTCAAGCAGGAGCGTATCGGTAGGTTCGGCCGTCCTTTTAATATCTATAAGTTTCGCAGCATGAAGCTGGACGCAGAGAAGTATGGCCCTGCTCTCTACGCCGGTGCAAAAGATCCCCGCATGACGAAAGTCGGCAGGTTTCTTCGCGACCATCATCTGGACGAACTTCCCCAGCTTTGGAATGTATTCTGTGGTGATATGGCCTTTATCGGACCCCGTCCCGAACGTAAGTTCTTTATAGACCAGATTATGGAGGTGGATCCCCGTTATCGTTATTTATTCCAGATTCGTCCGGGAGTCACTTCGTATGCTACACTTTACAATGGCTATACCGATACTTTGGAGAAAATGATCCGTCGTCTGCGTTATGATTTATTCTATTTGGAGCATCGCTCCTGGGGTTTTGATACCAAGATACTTTTTATGACGTTTATGAATATTGCGTTCGGGAAGAAATTCTAAGATTTTTTCATCAAGATAAAGGGAAAATCCAATTTCAGAAATCTCCATCTTTTAGTGCTCATTAATTGATAATAAGTAAATTATTAGTAGTATCAAACCATGTGAAGATCGTAACATGGAAAAGCAGATGACAAGTGAGGTGGCAATGATGTATGAGGTATCATTAAAGAATTTCCTAATTATTACATCTTGAACTTTACATTATTTTTAATGTGTTTGGATCTTCTCAAACTGTCAAGAGTTAAAAATAAACGGGTAACTTGTAATGTTTCATAAATAATATATAAATGCAATTTCCTCAATAATATAAAGGTTATAAGCATTGTTTTATATGGATAAGACAAAGAAAATAGCTGTAAATACAATCTTTCTATGCTTTAGAATGTTGGTATTGATGTTAATATCATTCTATAGTTCTCGGGTTTTATTGAAGGAGTTAGGTGTTACAGATTTTGGTATTTATGGATTGGTAGGAGGGGTTGTTGCCATATTTTCTTCTTTGCGTGGCTTGTTTGCTACTGCTACCCAAAGGTTTCTTAATTACGAAATGGGTAATGACAATATAGGGGCTCTACAGAAAGTCTTTAATATGAGCATACTCATCAATGTCATTATAAGTTTAGTTTTTTGTATAATAGCAGAGGGTATCGGGTTATGGTTCCTGAATAATAAACTTGTGATAGATTCCGCCCGCATGGTATCCGCCCATTGGGTTTTTCACCTCTCGATATTGGCATCTATGGTTTCAATCATGACTATACCTTTTGATGCTGTGATAATAGCTCATGAACGTATGTCGTTCTATGCCTTTATATCTATATTGAATGCCTTTCTGAGGTTGGGAGCCATTCTTATTCTTCCTTTCTTTGCAATGGATAAGTTACAGTTATACTCAATGCTGATATTGGCAGTGTCTTTACTGATGAGGCTGTTGTGCTCTATCTATTGTAAAGTAAATTTCGAAGAGTGCAAATATAAATTTTATTGGAATAAGAGTCTGTTCAAAGAAATGGGAAGTTTTGCCGGATGGAATTTTGCAGGAAGTTTTGCCTATTCATATGTTAACGAGGGACTTAATATTGTACTGAACCTTTTCGGTGGAGTTGTGGTGAATGCTGCCCGAACTATCGCATATCAAATAAAGAATGCAATAACCACGTTGTTATACAACGTGATGTTGGCAATTCAGCCGCAGGCTACACAACTCTATGTAAAGGGTGAATTCAATAGCTTTTTCAAAATGTTATTTGTCGGAGCTCGAGTGGTTGTTTTCTTTTATTTGTCTATAGCTTTTCCTGTATATTTTTACATAGAAGATATTCTATCTATTTGGCTGACTACCGTTCCTGAGCATACGATTGCTTTTGTACGGACTATATTAATCTATCTTGCCATTCGCTCTTTTCACGAACCGATAGATATATTTTATATGATTATTGGCAAGTTGAAAGTTTACCAGATAACGGAATTTATTGTATTAGGTGCTGCACTCCCTTTATCTTATATTGTTCTGAAATATACATCTTTACCACTATATAGTGTATTTATTATAATGGCGATAGTTGAATTTATAAATTTTTTCATTATTCTTTATATAGCGAAAAGGATAGGGCGTTTTGATTTAGAACTTTATGTAAAAAAGGTTTTTGTGCCGTTTTTTTATACTTTCTTCTGCATGTGTTTTTGTTCATATTTGATAAATATTATTTATAATTCCTACGAATATACTGCGTATTATTGTATCCTGCCGATACTGATAAATGTTCTTTGCTTTTGTGGTATCAGTCTTATGTTCGGATTTAATTTAGAAGAGAGAAAAGCTTTGAAAAGAATAATTTTGAGAAAATAAGCAAGTATGTATAATTTGACTCTCTTAACTTCAAGTAATCGTGATAAATATAAAACAATTATCCCAACGGTATAAGATTTATGATTATAACATAGGTCTTATAAAAGCGACGCCTACGGATGTCATCTTCGGAAATTTTGATTTATGTAGTGTGCATTGGCTGAAGCATAAGTATCGTGATAGAATGTTTGCTGATCCTTTTATTTTGAAAGAGACGGACGACACATTGGAAATTCTTGCAGAGGAAGCACTATTTCTTGGGGGAGCGGCAACTTTGGTAAAACTGACTGTTTGTACTAAAACGTTTCAATTAGTAAGGAGAAAGAAAATACTGTCCATAAAAAGCCATCTGTCATATCCGTATATTCTTCGTTGGAACGATAAAGTCTACATACTTCCTGAAAATATAGCATCGGATAAACTGAAACTGTATTGCTATGATGAGGTAAGGGAAGAGTGCATCTACGTGAAAACGTTGTTGGATATGCCGGTATCCGATCCCAACATCGTTTATGAAAACGGGAAATATTGGTTGTTCGGTGGAAAAAAAGGCTGTGATCAGGAAGAATTATATTTATGGTGTTCTGATGATAATATTTGGGGGAATTACTATCCCAAGGAGGGAGTCTGTGTGAAGAAGGGCCTTAGAGGTAGTCGTATGGCAGGTGATTTTTTTAGAGTAAACGGTCAGTTGTATAGACCTTCGCAGGATTGTCTGGAACATTATGGAGCAGGTACGGTTATCTGGTGTGTTGATTCTGTATCTTTGGACAGGTATGAAGAAACAGAAGTGGCAGTTTTATATCCTCAGCCGAGAAGCAACTATCCTGATGGCTTGCATACTATTAACTTTTCGGACAACTGGTGTGTGATAGATGGATTACATATAAAGCCTGATTTTTGGAGGGGTGGATTGTTAAGGTTGGATAAGAAGTTTGGACTTGGCTTTTTTGATTGATGAATATTCTTTTTGTAAATACATTTGATGTCAGTCCCTTTTTGGGAGGGACTGAGAGAATTACCGATACGTTGTGCAGGGAGTTTAGGAAGAGATGTCTGTGTAGATGTTATTTAGCTTATTATGAAGGAATAGACAGCCTTTATAAGAAGACTGTTTTTGATGGAAGACTATGTCTTGGAAGCAGGAAGAATGTGGCGCTTTTGATTGATTATATAGTGAAGAAAGATATAGATGTAGTATTGCTTCAGGGGCAGTTAGGATTAGCAAAAGGCATAAGGCAGGCAATCGGAAAGAAGATAAAGATAATATTTGCGCATCACCTTTATCCTGGCGTAGAGCGGGAAGATGTTTCGTGGAGTAATAGTGTACTTAAATGTTGGAAAAGCCGGGGGCTTATGGCGAATATGTTAAGGTTGACGGCTTATCCGATATTGAAAGTAAAGCATTTATATGCGCTTCCTTTGAAATATAAAGATACCTATGACTATTCGGACAAAGTGGTTCTATTGTCGTCTGAATTGATACAACCTTTTACAGCTTTCGGACATATAAAGGATACGGATAAGTTCAGTGTGATACCCAATACTCTCTCGTTCGATATATTCTTTCCTTTTGAGAAAATCTATGAAAAAGAAAAAGTAGTACTTATTGTTTCGAGGCTTGTAGAGAACCCTAAGAGAATTTCTCTTGCCCTAAGGAGTTGGAAAGAACTTATGAGTGATGACAGGTTGGCGGATTGGAAGTTGGTTATTGTAGGGAGCGGAAGTGACGAGAATAACTATAAAAGTTATGTGGCTGAAAATGATATAAAGAATATATATTTCGAAGGAAATAAAAATCCTCTTCCATATTATCAAAAAGCATCTGTTTTTCTCATGACCTCAGCATTGGAAAGTTGGGGGCTGACCATTACGGAAGCACAACAGTTCGGGGTAGTTCCCGTTGCATTTGACAGTTATCCGAGCTTGCATGAGGTTATAGAAAATAATGTAAATGGCATAACCGTAAAGAATGACAGAATGGATTTGTATGTGGAAGCAGTAAGAAATATGATGCTTGATTCGGAAACACGTAATAGGCTTGCCGAGAGTGCCATAAAGAAAGTACAACGTTTTTCTGCAGAGCAAGTAGTGAAACAATGGCTCTCTATTTTTTGATATGAAAAGAATTATACATAAATCTTTAGCCTTATATTTATAATATGATTCCTAAAATAATACATTACTGTTGGTTTGGAAGAAATCCATTACCATTGCTTGCCGTGAAGTGTATTGAGTCGTGGAAGAGGTATTTTCCAGACTATGAAATAAGAGAGTGGAACGAGGATAATTTTAACGTGAACATGATTCCTTATACACGTGAGGCTTATGAAGCCAAAAAATATGCTTTTGTGAGCGATTATGCACGTTTTTATATTTTATATTATTATGGTGGATTGTATTTTGACACGGATGTAGAAGTAATAAAACCAATGAATGATATTATAGAGCGTGGGGCATTTATGGGATGCGAAAATGAGCTGAAACCGGGTGGTACCTCTATTTTAGCAGTAGCTCCAGGACTTGGTTTGGGATGTATTCCGAGACTTGGTTTCAATGAAGATATGTTGAATTTATATGCAGGTCTGCATTTTCAATATGCAGGTAATGATCTGAATCAGAAAACAGTGGTAGAATACACTACAGAGCTGTTAGTAGCAAAAGGCTTGAGGAATATAGATGATATACAATGTGTGAATGAGATATGGATTTATCCGAAAGAATATTTTTGTCCGATTGATTATCGGACAAATAAGATGAATGTCACTTGCAATACTCGTTCGATACATCATTTTGCCGCTTCATGGAAATCATGGGATGAAAAGATGAAAATCATTATAGCTCGTATCATCGGTACGAAACTTACACACATATTAGGTAACGCCCGACGATGTATCATTGGTAAAAAATAGAATCAGATGAGATTTTCTTTGATTACAGCGACCTTAGGAAGGGTAGAGGAGGTTAGGTGTCTGTGCGTATCCCTCTCTAAACAGACATTTAAGGATTTTGAGTTATATATTGTAGATCAAAACGAGCATCATGAACTTGAAGATATAGTTCGCAATTTTGAAAAAAACTTCATTATTCATTATATACGTAGCGATGTAAAAGGATTATCATACAACCGGAATATTGCCTTGCGCATGTGTAAAGGAGAAATCATAGGTTTTCCCGATGACGATTGCTACTATGAGGTAAATGTTTTGCAGGAAGTAAATGAAGCCTTTAGCAGTAGGGAAGAAGTAGGATTCTGTGCAGTTACTACCCAGGATACTGTAACCAAAAGAGTTTGTCATATTTCACAAAAGGCATATCTATATAAAAAGGATGTTTTAAAGGCATGTATTTCGTATAATATTTTTGTCCGAAAAAATACGGTGATGTTTGATGAGCGTTTGGGAGTGGGAACTTACTTTTCGTCAGGTAGAAGAAACGGATTACCTGTACTCTTTTATTGAGAACTATAGAACATGTGGTTTTTTTGTTGACCGAACAGCCGTTTATCATCCGGCTAACAATGCAGATATTTCTAAAGTCTATAAATATAGCCTTGGATTTGCTGCATTACAAAAAAAGGATTGGATAATGAGGCGTAATTATAAAGCCTTATTTGTGTATCTGTATTATCTGTTGAGGGCTTTCTGTGGAATGCTTTTGATAAGAAACTTTATCAAACACTGGTACTCCTTCGGAGGTAAAATTATAGGATTTGTAAAGTTCAAGGTTTAATGTATTATTATACTTTGGTCGTCTTGGCGTATGCGACTTTTTTATTGGATAATTTCAATGTTAGGAACAAGGAGAAATACTCTTGTTTATTTGCATACGTTTTTTTCTCTGTAATCTTCTTTATATCATCCTTTAGGTATGAAGTAGGCTCTGACTATCCCGGCTATAAAGAAATTTTTGAGTATGATGACCCCATAGAACCTTTATTCGCCTTGCTTATTAAAGCAGTAAAATATATTGGCGGAAACTATGAGGTTTTTGTGGCGATTATTTTTATTCTTTCGTTCGGACTGAAACTGTTTGTCTTTCGTAAGCTGGCCTTTAGGAAAGGGTTTTACCTTTCGATGATGTTGTTTTGCAGCTTTTATTATATAGCTTATGAGATGAATGCTATACGTCAGGGGCTTGCCATGTCATTGACTTTGCTGGCTGTATATTATGCGTATATGCGGAAAAAGATAAAATATATAACGGTATGTTTATTGGCCTCTTTTATTCATTATACAGCTTTTTGCTTTATACCTTTTTATCCTCTTCTCAACATAAAGTTAAAGAAAATTCATATTGTAGGCATTTGTCTCTTATGCGTACTGTTATCAATGAATCAAATATTCAATATTTTTATGGATATGGCTTCAATGTATTTGGGGGATAGCGCTATGGGAGACCGGATACTGGCTTATGGTGAAAACGGGGATGCTTCCTCTAATGTGCTGTTCTCCTCCGGAACATTGCGGCGTTTGTTCTTTTTTGGATTGATAATATATAGTATTGATAAGATTGAAGCTACGGAAAGGTTGAAACAGATCATTCTGTGGGGGGCATTTCTTTCAATCGTTACTTACCTTTTGTTTTCGCAAATAGGTTATTTCTCTATCAGATTATCTGCTTATTATAGAATTATAGAGTGTATTTGGCTTAGTTATTTTCCTTTTATCTTTAAGAATCATCGCAGTCAGATGATTGTCATAGCATTCTTTTTCCTTTACTCTATATTGCAGGTAAGCTCTGCTTTGATGCTGGAAGACAATGGATTGCTGCCAATACGCACAATAGTATTTGAAGATTTATGAAAGTTCTTATTATTCGGGATAGACTTTGTCTTTAACGGTGGATTAAAAGCATTGTGATGACTTGTATGCTCTGATGTCTGCATGTGATGTGGATGTTATGCCCGTGGAAGACCTGCCTGCCACGTATGTAAAGTGGATTCGTAAGTATAAATACGATACCAAAGCATTGGTCCGTTACATAGAGAATAGCAGATGTGATGTAGTACATATTCACGGTTTTATGTCTCCGGGTGCGGTGCAGGCAATAAATGCGGCCTATGGTTTGAATAAGAAAATCGTATATAGTCCTCATTTTCATCCTTTCCGGTGTCTCCGGCATCCCATGAAAGGGAAACTGTGGTTTCATTTGTTCCTGAAACCGGTCTTGTTCAAAGTGGATACAATTGTTACTATAAACAATGAAGATACCCGCTTTTTTGGCAAGTACCATCCTAATGTAAAAAAAGATTCCTCATTGGAGTACAACAGATACGAATGTTTTGGATGAGGTAGAGAAACAAGATAATATGGTATTGTTTATAGGGCGTAATGATACCAATAAAGGGATAGAACATCTTTATACCCTGCCTGATAATTGTCAGGTTCATTGCGTGTGTAAAGGAACAGTGAAACGCGATGATTTTATTCTTCATCAGAATTTGGGAGATGCTGAGTTGGCGTGTCTATACAGACAAGCGAGTGTTGTCGTAGTGCCTTCACGTTATGAGGCTTTTTCTTTGGTGGCTTTAGAGGCGCTTCAACACCATACTCCAGTTGTTATTTCCGAACGCGTAAGGATTGGCGATTATTTGAAAGGAGATAAAGGATACCGGGTTTTTAATTATCACGATTATGAGGGCTTTAAAGATGCGGTTTCTGAATTAATGATGTCTAAAGATACGGTAAATTATAACCAATTGTTAGCTCCTTTTGATAAGGAAAAGATTAGGGAAGAATATTGTAGAATCTATAATTGCTGAGTCTTTAACGCTTATGAAGAAAGTCATTACATACGGAACTTATGATTTATTGCATCAGGGGCATATCAATCTGTTAAGGCGTGCCAAAGAATTAGGCGATTACCTGATAGTCGGTGTGACAAGCGATAGCTTTGACCGGGAGCGCGGAAAGCTTAATGTGCGTAACAATGTTTTGGAACGTATTGAAGCCGTACGGCAAACCGGATATGCCGATGAAATTGTAATAGAAGACTATGTCGGACAGAAAATAGACGATATTCAGCGATTTGGCGTGGATATATTTGCCATAGGTTCTGATTGGCAAGGACATTTTGATTATCTGAAAGAGTTTTGTCAGGTTGTGTATTTACCGCGTACCGAAGGAATAAGTAGCACGCAACTGCGTGAAGAAGTTTTGGAGAAAATAAAGATAGGTATAATAGGAACGGGGCGTATTGCACAACGTTTTATACCGGAAGCGGCAAGTGTCAGCGGTTCAGAAATTGTGTCAGTGTACAATCCGGATTATGTCGATGCAGAAGCATTCGCTTCCCGTTTTGGCTTGGATAAGGCAACTGATAATCTTGCGTCATTCTTTCAGGATATAGAAGCTGTTTATATTGCGTCCCCTCACCTTACTCACTATAATTATATATACCGGGCTTTAACGGCGGGTAAACATGTATTGTGCGAAATACCGATGGTGTTGAGTGGGAGAGAGGCCGATGAACTTTATACATTGGCACGGGATAAAGGCTTGGTATTGCTCGAGGCTTCCAAGACAGCTCATTGTCCGGCATGGAATCATTTACTTGTTTTGGTTAAAAGCGGTGTTATTGGTGAGGTGGTAGATGTAAAGGCGTCATTGTCTAAATTGGTCAGCGGGGATGTGCGCGAACTTGATGCCGGGCAAGCAGGCGGATGTATGACAGAGTTGGCCTCCTTTCCGTTAATGGCCGTCGTAAAGTTGCTGGGGACGGATGTAAAGGATACATATTTTTATTCGAAGTTACAGAATGGGGTGGATATATTTACAAAAGGAAATTTGGTATATAGAAAAGCAACAGCTTCTATCACTTTAGGGCTGGGAGTGAAAACGGAAGGAAATCTTGTAATTTCCGGTACGCGTGGTTATGTTCTTGTCCCTTCTCCCTGGTGGCTCACAAATTATTTCGAAGTGAGGTACGAAGATCAGAATCAAAATAAGAAATACTTTTATACTTATCAGGGAGACGGCTTACGTTATGAATTGCAGGAATTTCTTTCAATGATATATACGCACCGTTTAAGCAGTTACCGACTACAACCCAAAGAGTCTGTGATGATTGCAGAATTGATAGAATTGTATAGAAAGGGAGTGCATAATACTTATTTGGAATGATAAAGAAACAAAAGGCTCTTATTGTAGGAGGAAGTAACGGGATTGGGCTGGCTCTTGCAATGCGTTTAGTAAAAGAGAAATCGGTTTTGATAGTGGACAAAGTGGAACCGGATTATAGTCAGGTCCCATCAGATATAAAGCATTTGGTGTCATTTCGGAAATTCGATTTGCTGTTCGATGACTATTCATTGTTTGATGAATTTAACGATATTGATACTTTGATTATTACAGCAGGATTCGGGAAGCTATCTCTTTTTGAGGATATGCAGGAAGACACTATAGTAGATATGATAAGTGTGAATACAACATCTGTTTTGCGTATTATCAAGCATTTCTATGGTAGCATACACAGCAGGAAGCCATTCTATACGGCAGTAATGGTGAGCATTGCGGGCTTTATGTCTTCTCCTTTTTTCAGCGTTTACGGGGCAAGTAAAGCTGCTTTAAAAATTTTCATAGAAAGCGTGAATGTGGAATTAAAGAAAAGTGGTACAGACAATCGTATTTTAAATGTTTCTCCCGGTCGTATAAATGGTACTAATTTTTACAATGGGGCTAATAATCTTTCTTTGTTGTATCCATTGGCTGATGAAATTATATACCATATGAATAACCGGAATGATTTGTTTATTCCTGAATATGAAGAGGTCTTTAAAAAAGTTCTGGAACGGTACCACCGGGACTTTAGGGCTGAAGGCGAACATTCTTATGAATATAAACAGGAACAATTAAAGCGAAAATAAAACTTTGATATATTATGACCGAATTACGTCATTTGCAATTGGTAATCCTTGATATAATTAAAGATATCGATATTGTATGTAAGAATAATGGAATAGAATATTATCTATTGGGAGGCTCTGCTATTGGCGCGATAAGACATAAAGGATTTATTCCTTGGGATGATGATTTGGATATTATTATGACCCACTCTAATTATAATCGTTTTCTCAAAGTCTGTAAGGAACAATTGAATAGTAATAAATATTATGTACAAGAGGGGTTAGTGGATTGGCCGCTTGATTATTCGAAGATTAAATTGCGGGATACTATTCTGAAAGAACCCGAAGGCTATATTCCCGCAACCGGAGAGCAAGGAATTTTTGTGGATGTGTTTAAGCTGGACAATGTGTCATCGAATAGATTTTTTGCATATTGGCAATATGTTTGTGCAAAGGTTCTGTTATGCTATCAGTTGTCGTTAAGAACCTATAAAAGCGCCGATTTGAAGAAGAAAATTCTAATGTATTTGGCTTTTCCGTTGAGATGTGGCTATGTACGCGACTTTTTCCGGAGGCAAGTGGAGCGGCTGAATTGCAGAGAGAGTGAGTATTGGGGATTCTTCTATGGTAGGACAAAGTATAAAACCTCAATTCTGAACAAAAGAATATATGGAACTCCTATACGTGTACCGTTTGAGGATACCGAATTGCCTGTACCGGAACACTATCATGAATACTTAACTAAGATGTTTGGTGATTACATGCAACTTCCACCCGAAAATCAGCGTGTTGGCTTGCATCTGCTTTCAGTTGATTTTGGTCGATACTAATTAATCTTTGGATAACTTTCATGCCTTTTTCTGTTATACTTTCTATATATTACAAAGAATCTCCTCTGTTTTTAAGAGAAAGTTTGGATAGTCTTTTTTCCCAGACGGTATGTCCCGACGAGGTTATTCTAGTAAAGGATGGTCCGATAGGTGACGAATTAGATAATGTTATAGATTCATATGTGACAAGGTATCCGTATCTGAAAGTTCTTTCTCTGGTAACCAATCGGGGATTAGGAAAAGCTTTGAATGAAGGGTTAAAGTATTGTTCGCACGAACTTGTGGCCCGAATGGATACTGATGATATTGCCATGCCGGAGCGTTTTGAAAAACAGTTGGCTGTATTTAAGAAATATCCGGATATTGATGTTGTTGGTGCGTGGATTAATGAGTTTGAAGATAATGTATCTAATATAAAGTCTGTAAGAAAGTTGCCGGAGCTACCTGATGATATTAGACAGTTCGCAAAACGCCGTAATCCTATAAATCATCCGGTTGTAATGTTTCGAAAGAGCGCAGTATTGGCTGCCGGTGGATACCAACATTTCCCTTTATTTGAGGATTACTATTTATGGATACGTATGTTGATGAATGGAGCTAAGTTTTATAATATTCAGGAAAGCTTGCTGTATTTCCGTTTTTCTCCGGAAATGTTTAAAAGAAGAGGGGGGTGGAAATATATGATAAACGAATTGCATTTTCTGCAAATGATGAGACAAATGCATTTTATTTCTTTTTCTCAATTCATGCAAAATCTATTTGTCCGTTTCTCTATTAGGCTAATACCTAATTCTTTGCGGGCAATTATATATACAAAATTGATTAGATAGATACCGTATGAATAATTCCTTTATAGCCTGGTTGATTTTCAGCGTCTGAATATTTTTCTGACTTTTTTCATCAGTTTTATTCCAAGCATGGCTCCGTCGAATACAGCCATACCGGTATTAAATGCACGCATGATAGCCGTTCCTTTATCCGCAGCAGGGGCTATCGGAGCAAATAAGTTTCGGGCGGTATCGGCCATGACCTGCTTTTGGGCACGTAATTCTTTTAATGCTTTAGCCTTTTGTTGCTGAAGGTCTTCCAGTGTAAGAATCTCTGTCTGGACGGTATCATTCATATTCATGATATTTTAGTTCTTATTGTTATCTATGAATAATCCTGCAATGAATTTGGTCATTGGATTAATAATGATTTTCTTGCGGAATATAACGATTAGCACAATCAATAAGATGTGGAAACAACTTATCATGGCGAAACTTACCATTAATCCGCCTACTATGGGGTCTAATATATAGGCCAGGGTGAAGGAGAGATAGAACAAAGCCACCATGCCGAGAATGACGACCAACAATACGAGTATGAGCGTTGAGAGTAATATGGTTAATTTCTCCGCTACTTCCAGTTGGGTATATTTCTTTTGTAGTTCCAGATATTTCTTGAAATCGAAAAATAGCTGCTGGATATTCTCAATACTGTTGTCATCTGCAAACATAGTGGCTTTGTTTTGAAATGTGGTTTGATTTATTCGTTTGCTTCGCCTTTCAGTTCTGCTGCAATTTCATCAACGAGGTTTTCCATTTCATTACGGTTCAACCGGATACCTTTCTTGCGAAGGATTTCCGCAATCTTGTGACGCGTATCTTCTCCTTTTTCCGGGGCAAACAAAATACCGATGGCAGCACCTACCGCTGCACCACCCAAAAAAGCTGCTAAAACATTTAATCCTTTCATAATAATACTCCTTTCTTTTTATTAGGTCTAATATGACAAAGCTAACAATTTATTTTGAATGATTGTTCATTAATTCGTGTTTTTTGAAAATATATGCCTCAAAAAGAGATAAAACATGTATTTTAATTATATTTAACGGCATAGGAGAGGCTAAGATAAGCGGTTCGGAGTACTTTTGCTTCCTAAACAAAAAAGAGATATATGAAAAGATTGTTGAACGGGACAATACTATTGCTTTTGATGTGTGTAGCGCTGGGACTGGCGTCTTGTATGAATGACGGCGGTTCCGACTGGGTAGGAAAATGGCAGTTGCGCGAATATCAGTATCCCGATGGTAAAGTGCAGAAAGTAGACAGTATCTTCTATGATTTTCAAAAAGGTAGTTTTCTGGCACATTGTATGAATGAAAGTGGAAGCTATGAATCTTTTTATGGTTATTATAAGTTGAAAGATGATGAAATTTCTATAACTTTGTGGCCGGATAATAGTTCAGGAAATGAGTCTGTTCATGAAGAACTTGTAAATTCGGATAGCTATAAGAAGTTCTTTGGTTGGGGAGATAGCGGCGAGAGAACGTTCAAGGTTGAAGAATTGACAAACAAGAAGATGCGGTTGGACTATGAAGGAACGAAATATGTTTTCCGTAAATATTGAGTGTTATTTGAGAATAGATATAGTTATTAACAAAAAATAAAAGAAAAGAATGAAAAAATTGGCAAGTGTTAGGAATGGGAGTATGTATTGTACTGGCATTCTCTTCTTGTAAATCGAGTGAAAGCGCTTACAAGAAAGCATACGAAAAGGCTAAACAGCAGGAACTGGCAGAACCGCAGACTACTGCACCGGTAGAGGAAGTTGCTCCTGTGGTTAGCGCTCCGGTAGAAGCTAAGGTTGTAGAAAGTGCACCGGTAGGTACGATCCGTGAAGAGAAAGTGACGGTGGTATCAGGTGCTGACGGACTGAAAGATTATAGTGTTGTATGCGGTAGCTTCGGTGTGAAAGCCAATGCGGAGAACCTGAAAAACTTCTTGGATAAGGAAGGTTATAATGCTGTCATTGCATTTAATGCAGACGCCGCTATGTATCGTGTAATTGTAAGTACATATGCAGACAGAAACTCTGCTGCCAGCGCTCGCGATGCTTTCAAGGCTAAATACCCTAACCGTCAGGATTTCCAGGGTGCTTGGCTGCTGTATCGCATTAATTAATTTGAATTCTTTTTGGTAATTCATAAGAAAGGGGTATTTCCCTCCTTTCAAGATAGGGCGGTAACTGGGAAGTTACTGCCTTTTTCATAATCTGTTGAAAATGATTATGAAAACTCTGTTTTGGGTGATTGTGAAAAGTACTTATAAATATCTCTTTTTCGTTTAAAAGAAGTTATAAAACAAAATTAAAAACTTTTGGCGGTAAAAAAGTTTTTAATTTTGCACCTTATATATTTTGAGAATACAATATGGAACGACAATATATACTTGATGCGATTGATGCAGCACTTTGTGCCGGCAAAGATATCCTCTCTATTTACAACGATCCGACCTCAGATTTTCAAATAGAAAAGAAAGCGGATAATTCTCCTTTGACGATTGCTGATAAGAAAGCGCATGCGGCTATTGCCGGCTATCTGCAAAAAACGCCTTATCCATTATTGAGCGAGGAGGGAAAGCATTTGCCCTATACAGAGCGATGTGCATGGACTACTTTATGGATTGTAGACCCTCTGGATGGTACCAAAGAGTTTATCAAACGGAATGGCGAGTTTACCGTTAATATCGCTTTGGTATGTAATTCCGTTCCGGTAATGGGGGTTATATACCTTCCGGTAAAGCGGAGCTTTATTTTGCCGAAGAAACATTAGGTGCTTACAAACTTTCGGATTTTACAGCTCGCAGCGGAGCGTCGTTGGAAGAGTTGATGGCGAAAGCCGTTCATTTGCCGATTAAGGATAATCACGATAAATTTGTAATTGTGGCATCCCGCTCACATCTGTCTCCCGAAACTGAAGATTACATTGAAAAGATGAAGCGTTGCCACTCGGATGTAGAATTGATTTCCAGTGGAAGTTCCATTAAAATATGTCTGGTGGCGGAAGGTAAGGCGGATGTATATCCCCGTTTTGCTCCCACCATGGAATGGGATACGGCAGCAGGGCATGCCATTGCACGTGCTGCCGGTATGGAAGTATATCAGGCCGGAAAAGAAGAACCGCTACAGTACAATAAGGAAGATTTGTTGAATCCTTGGTTTATAGTAGAGCCCAGGCGTAATTAAATAACGACTCGTATATATGACGTTTGAAATCATATTTGTGCTTTTAGCGTTGCTGGGCATGGTGATAGCCCTGGTTCTGGATAAAATGCGTCCGGGGATGGTGCTCTTTTCGGTGGTGGTACTGTTTCTCTGTGCTGGAATCCTGACACCTAAAGAAATGCTGGAAGGATTTAGCAATAAGGGTATGATTACGGTTGCCATGCTGTTTCTGGTCAGTGAGGGGATTCGCCAGTCCGGTGCGTTGGGGCAGCTTATCAAGAAACTCCTGCCACAAGGTAAAACCACCGTTTTCAAAGCGCAACTCCGAATGCTGCCTACGATTTCCTTTATTTCGGCTTTCTTGAATAATACTCCTGTCGTTGTAATTTTTGCTCCGATTATAAAACGTTGGGCTGAGTCGGTAAAGCTTCCGGCTACTAAATTTCTGATTCCTTTGTCCTATGTGACGATTCTGGGAGGTATCTGTACTTTAATCGGCACTTCCACCAATCTGGTGGTACACGGTATGATACTGGATGCCGGTTATGAGGGATTTACTATGTTTGAACTTGGGAAAGTCGGTATTTTTATTGCAATAACCGGTATTATCTATCTGTTTCTGTTTTCTTCCAGACTATTGCCCGATGTCCGTAAAGATGCGGTGAAACCGGATGATGAACCGGAAGAACATAGTGATCTGCATAGGGTAGAGGCTGTCTTGGGTCCTCGTTTTCCGGGTATCAACAAGAAACTGAAGGATTTTAACTTTAAACGTCATTATGGCGCTGAAGTGAAAGAGATAAAGCGTAACGGCCAGAGTTATGTGCAGGATTTGGAGAATGAGTATTTCCGGGAAGGTGATACTTTGGTGGTAATGGCTGATGATTCTTTTGTGCAGACGTGGGGTGAATCTTCTGTCTTCGTGATGCTTGCCAACGGTAAGGATACGGAGCCTGTTGCAAGTAAAGGCAAACGTTGGTTTGCTCTTGCCCTGCTGATTCTGATGATAACCGGAGCTACAGTTGGCGAACTGCCTGCAGTGAAAGAGGCTTTTCCGGATATCAAACTGGATATGTTCTTTTTTGTGTCCGTTACAACCATTCTAATGGCATGGACAAAAATCTTTCCGGCCCGTAAATATACCAAATATATATCGTGGGATATCCTGATAACGATTGCCTGTGCTTTTGCCATCAGCAAGGCAATGGTAAACTCCGGAGTGGCGGATGCCGTGGCCGAATACATCATTGGACTGACGGATCATTACGGGCCTGCGGTGTTGCTGGCTGTCATGTTTGTCATTACAAACCTGTTTACCGAACTGATAACGAATAATGCCGCCGCTGCACTTGCTTTTCCCTTGGCGCTTTCCATTTCATCGCAACTGGGCGTAAGTCCGACGCCTTTCTTTGTGGTTATCTGTATGGCTGCATCGGCAAGTTTCTCGACGCCTATCGGTTATCAGACCAACCTGATAGTACAAGGTATCGGCAATTATAAATTTACGGATTTCGTCCGCATCGGACTTCCGTTGAATATTATCACTTTTCTTATATCCATATTCCTTATTCCCTTAATATGGCCATTTTGATTGAATTATGACAGAAAATAATATATATCCTATTTTTGACAGAATGTTGTCGAGGCAAGACAAAGAAGAGCTTCTGAAACAACATAGCGTGATGATTTGGTTTACCGGGCTGAGCGGGTCGGGTAAGAGTACGATAGCTATCGCTTTGGAACGTGAGTTGCATAAACGCGGATTGCTTTGCCGTATTTTGGACGGAGACAATATCCGCAGCGGCATCAATAACAATTTGGGCTTTACGGAAGCCGACCGCATAGAGAACATCCGCCGTATAGCCGAGGTTTCCAAATTGTTTGTAGATACGGGCATTATAACGATTGCAGCCTTTATCAGTCCCAGCAACGACATCCGCGAAATGGCGGCGAATATTATCGGGAAGGATGATTTTCTGGAAGTGTACGTCAGTACGCCCATTGAGGAATGCGAACGCAGGGATGTAAAAGGCTTGTATGCAAAGGCACGCCGCGGAGAAATTAAAAACTTCACGGGTATTTCCGCGCCATTCGAGGCTCCTGCACATCCGGCATTGACACTGGATACATCTGCGTTGAGCCTGGAAGAATCCGTCAATAAATTATTGGAATTAATTTTACCGAGAATTCAGAAGAAATAATATAGCATGAAAGAAGAATATAAACTGAGCCATTTGAAAGAACTCGAAGCAGAGTCTATTCATATTATCCGCGAAGTGGCTGCGGAATTCGAGAATCCGGTGATGCTGTATAGTATCGGCAAGGACTCATCGGTTATGGTACGTCTGGCCGAAAAGGCATTTGCTCCGGGTAAGGTTCCTTTCCCGTTGATGCATATCGACTCTAAGTGGAAGTTCAAGGAGATGATTCAATTCCGTGACGAGTATGCCCGGAAGTACGGCTGGAACCTGATTGTAGAGAGCAATATGGAAGCTTTTGAAGCAGGTGTAGGACCTTTTACGCATGGCAGTAAAGTGCATACGGACTTGATGAAGACACAGGCGCTGCTGCACGCATTGGATAAATACAAATTCGATGCGGCTTTCGGTGGCGCCCGTCGCGATGAAGAGAAGTCGCGCGCAAAGGAACGTATCTTCTCTTTCCGTGATAAGTTCCACCAGTGGGATCCGAAGAATCAGCGTCCGGAATTGTGGGACATATACAATGCGCGTGTCCATAAGGGAGAAAGTATCCGTGTGTTCCCGTTGAGCAATTGGACGGAACTGGACATCTGGCAATATATCCGTCTGGAGAATATTCCTATCGTACCTTTGTATTTTGCCAAGGAGCGTCCTTGCGTGGAGATTGACGGTAATCTGATTATGGCTGATGACGACCGCTTGCCGGAACAGTATCGCGAGAAGATTGAAATGCGTATGGTGCGTTTCCGTACGTTGGGTTGCTGGCCGCTGACCGGGGCTGTAGAAAGTAGTGCCGATACAATCGAGAAGATTGTGGAAGAGATGATGACTACCACCAAGAGCGAACGTACCACCCGCGTTATCGATTTCGACCAGGAAGCAAGTATGGAGCAGAAGAAACGTGAGGGATACTTCTAATGAAATTAAGAATTAAAAATTGAGAATTAAGAAATGGATGATTCAAGACTTGATATAAAGGCTTTCCTTGATAAAGACGAACAGAAAGATTTGCTTCGTTTCCTTACCGCCGGTTCGGTGGATGACGGAAAGTCCACGCTTATCGGACGTCTGTTGTTCGATAGTAAGAAATTGTATGAAGACCAGTTGGATGCGTTGGAGCGCGACAGCAAACGTATGGGTAATGCCGGCGACCACATCGACTATGCCTTGCTGCTGGACGGTTTGAAGGCGGAGCGTGAGCAGGGCATTACTATTGACGTGGCCTATCGCTACTTCTCCACGAATAACCGTAAATTCATCATTGCCGACACTCCGGGACACGAACAGTATACGCGTAACATGATTACCGGCGGCTCTACCGCTAATCTGGCGATTATTCTGGTAGATGCCCGCACGGGTGTCATCACGCAGACGCGCCGTCATACTTTCCTTGTATCTTTGCTGGGTATCAAGCATGTGGTGCTTGCCGTTAATAAGATGGACTTGGTGGACTTCTCCGAAGAGCGTTTCAATGAAATTGTAGGCGAGTACAGAAGTTTATCGCTCCGTTGGGCATCCCCGATGTAACTTGCATCCCGCTTTCTGCGCTTGACGGCGACAATGTGGTGGAGAAGTCGGAGCGCACTCCGTGGTACAACGGTACTTCTTTGCTTGACTTCCTCGAAACCGTGCCTATTGATAACGACCACAACCTGAAAGATTTCCGTTTCCCGGTACAGTATGTGTTGCGTCCCAACCTCGACTTCCGTGGTTTCTGCGGCAAGGTGGCTTCGGGTATTATCCGCAAGGGAGATGAGGTGATGGCATTGCCGTCCGGAAAGAAGTCCCGCGTCAAGAGCATCGTGACCTATGACGGGGAATTGGATTATGCTTTCCCGCCGCAGTCCGTTACCTTGACGCTCGAAGACGAGATTGACGTATCACGCGGAGAGATGCTGGTACATCCCGACAATCTTCCGATGATGGAGCGTAACTTCGAAGCCATGGTAGTGTGGATGGACGAGGAACCGATGGATGTAAACAAATCGTTCTTCATCAAGCAAACTACCAATTTGAGCCGTACGCGTATTGACAATATCAAGTATAAGGTAGATGTCAATACAATGGAGAAACTCTCCCTTGACAACGGCCGGTTGACGAAAGAGACCCTGCCGATGCAGTTGAACCAGATTGCCCGCGTAGTGTTGACTACTGCCAAGGAACTCTTCTTTGACCCTTATCAGACCAACAAAGCCACCGGTTCTTTCATCCTGATAGACCCGATAACCAACAATACCAGCGCCGTTGGTATGATTATCGACCGCGTGGAAGATAAGGATATGCATGTATCCGAAGAACTCCCTGTTCTTGACTTGCCGAAACTGGGCATCGCTCCCGAGCATTACGAAGCTGTAGAGAAAGCCGTCAAAGAACTGGAACGTCAGGGAGTGGCAGTGATTATTAAGAAATGAAAATTAAACATTAACAAATAAGAGTCGGATGAGAATTGCGGACTGGCCCGAAAGGCTGTTCTGCAATCCTCAACTTACAATTCTCAATTAAACAAGAATGGGTTTATTAGAATTCAACAAACTGCCGATTAACACACTGGTCGGTGCAGACTGGAAAACGTTCAACGCCATTACAAAGGGACGTGAAATAGATGCCGCGTACAAAGGTAAATTCCGGTTGACGAAAGCCGTTTGCCGCATGCTTTCTACATTGGCTCCCTTGCAGGACAAACGCTATGAGAAGCTGTTGGCGGACAAACCGCTGGAGCACGACCCTGTATTTATCCTCGGTCACTGGCGTAGCGGAACAACTTTCGTGCATAATGTGTTCTCTTGCGACAAGCATTTCGGCTATAACACAACGTATCAGACCGTATTTCCGCATCTGATGATGTGGGGACAGCCTTTCTTCAAGAAAAACATGAGTTGGCTGATGCCCGACAAGCGTCCCACGGACAATATGGAGCTGGCGGTAGACCTGCCGCAGGAGGAAGAGTTTGCGTTGGCGAACATGATGCCTTATACCTATTATAACTTCTGGTTCTTGCCCAAGCATCAGCAGGAGTATGCCGACAAGTATCTGTTGTTCGACGATATAAGCGAGGCGGAGTTGAAGGTGTTTGAGGAAACATTTACCAGACTCATCAAGATTTCCTTGTGGAATACGCACGGTACGCAGTTCCTCAGCAAGAACCCGCCGCATACCGGACGTGTGAAGGAGCTGGTAAAGATGTTCCCCAATGCCAAGTTCATCTACCTGATGCGTAATCCTTATACGGTGTTCGAGAGCACGCGCAGTTTCTTCACGAATACTATCCAGCCGTTGAAACTTCAGGATATTACTCCTGCGGAACTGGAGCAGAACATCCTGTCTATCTATGCCAAACTTTATCATAAGTACGAGGCGGACAAGGCAAGCATTCCGGCGGGTAATCTGATTGAAGTGAAGTTCGAGGACTTCGAAGCCGATGCCATGGGAATGACGGAGCACATCTACGATGCGCTGTCCATACCCGGTTTTGCGGATGCCCGCACTGCCATCGAGCAGTATGTAGGCGGTAAGAAAGGTTATAAGAAGAATAAATATAAATATGACGACCGCACGGTGCAACTGGTTCAGGACAACTGGGGCTTTGCGCTGAAGCAGTGGAATTATGAACTTTAACTGATTGTAGGAGAATAGAGAAATGATTCGTAAAAGACTTCGAATGTTGAGTTTGCTGTCCGCAATGCTTTGCTGCGTAGCAGTATCGGCACAGCATAAGGTTGAGATGATTCCTTTCGGAAATATGGATCAATGGATTGACCGCCAGATTAAAGAATCGGGAATTATCGGCGGTGCTACCAAAAATGTGTATGCTATCGGTCCTACGGCAACTATCCGTGAAAACAAGCCGTATAAGAATATGGGCGGTTCCCCGTGGGCTACTTCCAACGTGATGGCGCGTGTGGCAGGCATCACCAAAACCAATACTTCGGTATTTCCGGAGAAGCGGGGCGACGGCTTCTGTGCCCGTATGGACACCCGTATGGAAAGCGTAAAGGTGTTCGGCATCGTGGACATTACGGTGCTGGCTGCCGGTTCCATATTTTTGGGCGATGTACACGAGCCCATCAAGGGGACGAAGAATCCGCAGAAGATACTGAATTCGGGCATCCCGTTCACCAAGAAACCTATTGCCATTCAGTTTGACTATAAGGTGAAGATGTCCGACCGTGAAAAACGTGTTCATGCCACCGGTTTCAGCAAGATAACCGATGTGGAAGGAAAGGATTTCCCCGAAATGAACCTCTTTTTGCAGAAACGCTGGGAAGACAAAGACGGAAATATCTATGCCAAACGCGTGGGTAC
>ENA-OQKR01000263-OQKR01000263.1-human-gut-metagenome-genome-assembly--contig:-NODE-263-length-22929-cov-4.151083_pt1:0-10000 | contig 22929 bp, 19 predicted proteins | sample MGYA00242803_ERZ504806 | MGnify/ENA primary metagenome ERZ504806 (study PRJEB26092, sample SAMD00036399) | human gut metagenome | host: Homo sapiens | study: EMG produced TPA metagenomics...
ATGGCACTCATGCATGTGATTGGTCCAGTTGAAATGGATTATCGTCGCATGGTAGTTTGGTCAATGTTATTAGTAGAGTTTTGGTTATGAAGTTGACGGATTATTACCGTTACCTTAATAGTAACCATTATGAAGTTAGCTAAGATATAACATTTAAAAAGTATAGAAAGAGGTGTATGCCTTGACTGAAGATATTAAAAAAGAAGAAGTGAAAGAAGAGGAAGCTACGGAGACAACTGAAGAAGTTGTAGAGGAAGTAAGCGAACCTTCTGAACTTGAAGAAGCCCAAGCGCGTGCCGAAGAATTTGAAAACAAATACCTTCGTGCCCATGCAGAAATGCAAAACATTCAGCGACGTGCAAATGAAGAACGTCAACAATTGCAAAAGTATCGTAGCCAAGATTTGGCAAAAGCGATTTTGCCATCACTTGATAACCTTGAACGTGCTCTTGCCGTTGAGGGCTTGACTGATGATGTCAAAAAAGGTTTGGAAATGGTGCAAGAAAGTTTAGTGCATGCTCTTAAAGAGGAAGGGATTGAAGAAATTCCAGCAGATGGTGATTTCGATCATAACTTCCATATGGCAATTCAAACAATGCCTGCAGATGATGAACATCCAGCAGACACGATTGCACAAGTTTTCCAAAAAGGGTATAAACTCCATGAACGCGTCTTACGCCCAGCTATGGTAGTTGTATATAATTAATTGAAAACTTGTCCGAAATGACAGAAAACTATGAATGAAAGATAAAAAAGCAAAATAGAAATTAAAGTAAAAAGGGGAAAAACATATGTCTAAAATCATTGGTATTGACTTAGGTACAACAAACTCAGCAGTAGCAGTTCTTGAAGGAACTGAATCAAAAATTATCGCAAACCCAGAAGGTAACCGCACAACTCCATCTGTTGTGTCATTCAAAAACGGTGAAATCATCGTTGGTGACGCTGCAAAACGTCAAGCAGTCACAAACCCAGATACCATCATCTCTATCAAATCTAAGATGGGTACTTCTGAAAAAGTTTCTGCAAACGGTAAAGAATACACACCACAAGAAATTTCAGCTATGATTCTTCAATACTTGAAAGGTTATGCTGAAGATTACCTTGGTGAAAAAGTAACGAAAGCAGTTATCACAGTTCCTGCTTACTTCAACGATGCACAACGTCAAGCAACTAAAGACGCTGGTAAAATCGCTGGTCTTGAAGTAGAACGTATCGTCAACGAACCAACAGCAGCAGCTCTTGCTTACGGTTTGGATAAGACTGATAAAGAAGAAAAATCTTGGTATTCGACCTTGGTGGTGGTACATTCGACGTATCTATCCTTGAACTTGGTGATGGTGTCTTTGACGTATTGGCAACTGCAGGGGATAACAAACTCGGTGGTGATGACTTTGACCAAAAAATCATCGACCACATGGTTGAAGAATTCAAGAAAGAAAATGGAATTGACTTGTCAACAGACAAGATGGCTCTTCAACGTTTGAAAGACGCAGCTGAAAAAGCTAAGAAAGACCTTTCTGGTGTCACTTCAACACAAATCAGCTTGCCATTCATCACTGCTGGTGAGGCTGGACCTCTTCACTTGGAAATGACATTGACTCGTGCTAAATTCGATGATTTGACTCGTGACCTTGTAGAACGTACGAAAACTCCAGTTCGTCAAGCCCTTTCAGATGCAGGTTTGAGCTTGTCAGATATTGACGAAGTTATCCTTGTCGGTGGTTCAACTCGTATCCCTGCCGTTGTAGAAGCTGTTAAAGCTGAAACTGGTAAAGAACCAACAAATCAGTTAACCCTGATGAAGTAGTTGCCATGGGTGCTGCTATCCAAGGTGGTGTTATTACTGGTGATGTCAAAGACGTTGTCCTCTTGACGTAACTCCATTGTCACTTGGTATCGAACAATGGGTGAGTGTTCACAAAACTTATTGACCGCAACACTACTATTCCAACATCTAAATCACAAGTCTTCTCAACTGCAGCAGATAACCAACCAGCTGTTGATATCCACGTTCTTCAAGGGGAACGCCCAATGGCAGCGGATAACAAGACTCTTGGACGTTTCCAATTGACTGATATCCCAGCTGCACCTCGTGGTATCCCACAAATCGAAGTTACTTTCGATATTGATAAGAACGGTATCGTATCTGTTAAAGCTAAAGACCTTGGAACTCAAAAAGAACAAACAAATTGTCATCCAATCTAACTCTGGTTTGACAGACGAAGAAATTGAAAAGATAGATGAAAGATAGCTGAAGCAAATGCTGAAGCAGATGCAAAACGTAAAGAAGAAGTAGATCTTCGTAACGAAGTTGACCAAGCTATCTTTGCGACTGAAAAAACAATCAAAGAAACAGAAGGTAAAGGCTTCGACACAGAACGTGATGCTGCTCAATCAGCTCTTGATGACCTTAAGAAAGCTCAAGAATCAGGCAATCTTGATGACATGAAGGCTAAATTGGAAAGCTCTTAACGAAAAAGCTCAAGCTCTTGCAGTTAAACTTTACGAACAAGCTGCAGCAGCACAACAAGCTCAAGCAGGAGCAGAAGGCGCACAAGCAACAGGCAACGCAGGCGATGACGTCGTAGACGGAGAGTTTACTGAAAAATAAGATGCAAAGCCCGTTAAAACCTCACAGTGAAAATAGGAATCTTTTAGTTTCTAGGAAGATTTGTCTTTTTCGCCAAGAGGTTAGGGAGTGCTCGATTTAGCATTACTAGTTTTGATTTTTAAAACTAGAACGTCGTAATGATAAGAAGAAATCCAGAGGTTAGCAACCCAGCCTCTGTTTTTCGGTAAAATAGAGGATGTCGCTTATGAAAAAAGTGCTTTGTATCATTTATCCTAATTTTTCTCTCTACGAGATAGCCTCTTTAACGAGTACTTTAGCTCTGTCTTTCGATATAACGATTGATTATGTAGCCTCAGATTATTCGATTGTGGTATCTGAGGACGGCTTGCCCTGTCAACCGACGAAAACATTGGATCAAGTACGTATAGAAGATTATTCTTGCGTGATTTTGCCAGGAATGGTCAACATAGGACCTGCCCTACAGGATGAGAAATTGATTTCGTTCTTGAGGGGCCTTGGTGAGCAAGGTATCCTCATTGCAGCCATTTCTTCAGCGCCTCTTTTATTAGCAAAAGCAGGTCTGTTGAAGGACACGAAATTTACAGGTGGAATTTGGCAAAACTTCTTTGACTATTTTGAATTTCTTCCACGTGAAAATTTCCAACCTAAAGTGGTTGTACAAGATAAAAAAATCATTACAGCCATAGGCTTTGCACATCAAGAGTTTGCAAGAAAAGTGATTCTTAGTCTAGGGTTGTCAGATTATACGGACAACTATTTTAAAGAACAGAACGAGTACGCTGAAGAGGATTTGATATTTACTCTATCAGACGAAGAGTTTGATGAAGTGAAGCGAAGTATAGAAAAGACCCTCTAAAGATTTACATGAAAATTATAGAAAGGAACAAAGAGTGTTCGAGGAATTGAACACGAGCGGAAAGCTAGGAAATTAGATAAACCTCCTAAGAAATCATGATTTCTTGTCGGTTTCCTAAATTTCAGTCGCTTTCTGTTCGCTCTTAGTATCTTGTATGAACAATACCGAATATTACGATCGTCTTGGGGTATCTAAGGATGCCTCTCAAGATGAAATTAAACGTGCCTATCGTAAGATGTCTAAGAAATACCACCCAGATATTAATAAAGAACCAGGTGCGGAAGAAAAATATAAAGAGGTCCAAGAGGCCTATGAAACTTTAAGTGATGACCAAAAACGTGCAGCCTATGACCAATACGGACCAGATGGTGCGAATGGTTTTGGAGGTCAAGGAGGCTTTGGTGGCTTCGATGGTGGTGCAGGCTTTGGTGGCTTTGAGGATATCTTCTCTAGCTTCTTTGGTGGTGGTGCTACTCGTAACCCAAATGCTCCACGTCAAGGTGATGATCTTCAGTACCGTGTCAACCTAAGCTTCGAAGAAGCGATTTTTGGTGCCGAAAAAGAAGTTCACTACAATCGTGAAGCAACATGTAAGACATGTTCGGGATCTGGTGCAAAACCTGGAACAAGCCCTGTAACTTGTGGTCGCTGTCATGGTCAAGGGGTTATCAATGTCGATACGCAAACACCACTTGGTATGATGCGTCGTCAAGTAACCTGTGATGTCTGTCATGGAACAGGTCAAGAAATTAAAGAGCCATGTCAAACTTGTCATGGAACAGGACATGAAAAACAAAGCCATAAAGTATCTGTCAAGATTCCAGCAGGTGTTGAAACAGGTCAACAAATCCGTCTTGCGGGTCAAGGTGAAGCTGGTTTCAATGGTGGTCCTTATGGAGACCTCTTTGTAATCATCAATGTTAATCCAAGTGATAAGTTTACTCGTGATGGATCAACAATTTACTATACACTTAACATTTCCTTTGTCCAAGCTGCTCTTGGTGATACTGTCGAAGTACCAACAGTTCACGGAAATGTTGAGATGACCATTCCAGCAGGAACTCAAACAGGCAAAACTTTCCGTCTAAAAGGAAAGGGTGCTCCACGTCTTCGTGGAGGTTCACAAGGAGACCAACACGTTACAGTTAAGATTGTAACTCCTACGAAGTTAAACGATGCTCAAAAAGAAGCTCTCCTTGCATTCGCTAAAGCAAGTGGTGATGAAAAAATCGCACCACAGAAAAAAGGTTTCTTCAATAAAGTAAAGGATGCCTTAGAAGATTTATAAAGGAAGGACGCTTAATGCGTCTTTTTCTTTACGCCAAAAACTGTATGGGGTCAGTTGGCGATTGACCTACTTTTTATCCTTAAAAAAATCTGATATGATAATTCTATGGTTAGATACAAAGCGACAATTTCCTATGATGGTACACTTTTCTCAGGTTTTCAAAGACAACCAAATGCACGTTCCATTCAAGAAGAACTTGAAAAGACTCTCTTACGGTTAAATAGCGGTACACCTGTCACCGTTCATGGAGCGGGTCGTACAGATGCAGGTGTTCATGCCTATGGACAAGTTATCCACTTCGATTTGCCTCAGGAGCGGGATCCAGAGAAGTTACGTTTTGGTTTAGATACGCAATGTCCAGATGATATTGATGTTGTTAGTATCGAACTTGTATCGGAGGAATTCCATGCACGATACAATAAACACAGTAAAACTTATGAGTTTCTAGTAGATGCAGGGAGACCTAAGAACCCCATGATGCGTAATTATGCCACCCACTATCCTTATCCTTTGAGTTTAGCTCCTATGCAGGAGGCTGCTATGGATTTGGTCGGCATACATGATTTTACAGGCTTCACAGCTTCAGGAACTTCTGTAGAAAATAAAGTACGCACAATTACACAAGCTAGTGTATCTATCGATGAGAAAACTGGATTTTATATCTTTACTTTTTCTGGTAATGGTTTTCTCTATAAGCAAGTTAGAAATATGGTTGGCACCTTGTTGAAGATTGGCAATGGCCGCATGCCTGTTTCACAAGTGAAGACAGTGTTGGAAAGTCGTGACCGTAATCTTGCAGGACCAACGGCAGCAGGAAATGGGTTATATTTGAAGGAGATTAGATATGAGTGATGAATTGATTTTAGCGATTTCAGGGAATGATATTTTTAGTGGTGGCGGACTTCATGCAGATTTAGCGACATTTACCACTAATAAACAGCATGGATTTGTGGCCCTTACCTGTCTAACAGCTATGACTGAGAATGGTTTTGAGGTCATTCCGGTTGATACTAATGTTTTTAAACAACAACTTGACTCACTAAAAGATGTCCCATTTTCAGCAATTAAAATTGGTTTGTTGCCTAACGTTGAAATCGCAGAATTAACGTTGGATTTTGTTAAAAAACATTCTGATATTCCAATTGTCTTGGATCCCGTTTTAGTATGTAAGGAGACTCATGACGTTGAAGTTTCTCAACTACGTGATGAATTGGTTAAATTTTTCCCTTATATCACGGTTATCACTCCGAACTTACCTGAAGTCGAACTGCTTATAGATAGAAAGGTTAAGACTCTTGATGATATGAAGCATGCCGCTAGCTATCTCAATGAATTAGGTGCTAAGACTGTCGTGTCAAAGGTGGAAACCGCTTGGTATGGTAATAAAGCGATAGATGTCTTTATGATGGAACAGATTACAAATTGTTTGAAGAAGCTGTGCTAAGACAAAAACAATACCGGTGCAGGGTGTACATTTGCTTCGAGTATAGCTAGTGAATTAGTTAAAGGTGTTCAGAAACTGAAGCTGTGGCAAATGCTAAAGCCTTTGTTTATGAATCAATTAAACAATCAAATGAATTTGGAGTAGTTCAATATGCAAAATAAGAAAACAAAAGAGCTAACATTATTAGCTATCTTAACAGCTTTATCAGTGACCTTTGGATTCGTAGCTAAAATTCCGACTCCAACAGGGCTTTTAACTTTGGTAGATGCAGGAATCTACTTCACAGCCTTTTATCTTGGCAAGAAAGAAGGGGCAATTGTGGGAGGACTATCTGCATTTTTGATAGATTTGCTATCATCTGCTCCGCAATGGATGTTTATTAGTTTGTTAATCCATGGTGCACAAGGTTATTTTGCTGGATTTAAAGGTAACTATCGTATCCTAGGCCTTCTGATTGCTACAATTGTGATGGTGGGTGGTTATGCACTTGCTTCAGTATTTATGTATGGAACAGGAGCTTCAATCGCAGAAGTGATTCCTAATTTCTGCCAAAATGCTCTTGGCCTAGTCGTTGGATGGGTATTGTATCAAGGATTCAAAAAAGTTCAATCAAAAAAAGATTAATAGCTTTATAAACCCTATTGACAAGCATTGATTTGGGTGATAAGATATAAAAGTTGTCTTAACTGACTTGCCACAAACTTGAAAAGGTTCCAAAACTTTAAAAAAGTTATTGACAAGACAGGTCAGAGATGATATTATAAATAAGCTGTTTCGGGAGAGACAGCGGACACGAGAAGTAAAAAAAACTTCAAAAAAGTGTTGACAAGGTATTCTAGATTTGCTAGAATATAGAAGTTGTCTTAAGAGAGACAAAGACCTTTGAGAACTGAATAAGAAACCAAGTGCAGGGTTATGATAGAAGAATTATAACCTGTCAATTTACAAGAATAAATCGTCAGACGACGGTAATGAGTTAACGCTCGAACAATTATTAAAATTTTTAATGAGAGTTTGATCCTGGCTCAGGACGAACGCTGGCGGCGTGCCTAATACATGCAAGTAGAACGCTGAAGAGAGGAGCTTGCTCTTCTTGGATGAGTTGCGAACGGGTGAGTAACGCGTAGGTAACCTGCCTTGTAGCGGGGGATAACTATTGGAAACGATAGCTAATACCGCATAACAATGGATGACACATGTCATTTATTTGAAAGGGGCAATTGCTCCACTACAAGATGGACCTGCGTTGTATTAGCTAGTAGGTGAGGTAACGGCTCACCTAGGCGACGATACATAGCCGACCTGAGAGGGTGATCGGCCACACTGGGACTGAGACACGGCCCAGACTCCTACGGGAGGCAGCAGTAGGGAATCTTCGGCAATGGGGGCAACCCTGACCGAGCAACGCCGCGTGAGTGAAGAAGGTTTTCGGATCGTAAAGCTCTGTTGTAAGTCAAGAACGAGTGTGAGAGTGGAAAGTTCACACTGTGACGGTAGCTTACCAGAAAGGGACGGCTAACTACGTGCCAGCAGCCGCGGTAATACGTAGGTCCCGAGCGTTGTCCGGATTTATTGGGCGTAAAGCGAGCGCAGGCGGTTTGATAAGTCTGAAGTTAAAGGCTGTGGCTCAACCATAGTTCGCTTTGGAAACTGTCAAACTTGAGTGCAGAAGGGGAGAGTGGAATTCCATGTGTAGCGGTGAAATGCGTAGATATATGGAGGAACACCGGTGGCGAAAGCGGCTCTCTGGTCTGTAACTGACGCTGAGGCTCGAAAGCGTGGGGAGCGAACAGGATTAGATACCCTGGTAGTCCACGCCGTAAACGATGAGTGCTAGGTGTTGGATCCTTTCCGGGATTCAGTGCCGCAGCTAACGCATTAAGCACTCCGCCTGGGGAGTACGACCGCAAGGTTGAAACTCAAAGGAATTGACGGGGGCCCGCACAAGCGGTGGAGCATGTGGTTTAATTCGAAGCAACGCGAAGAACCTTACCAGGTCTTGACATCCCGATGCTATTTCTAGAGATAGAAAGTTACTTCGGTACATCGGTGACAGGTGGTGCATGGTTGTCGTCAGCTCGTGTCGTGAGATGTTGGGTTAAGTCCCGCAACGAGCGCAACCCCTATTGTTAGTTGCCATCATTCAGTTGGGCACTCTAGCGAGACTGCCGGTAATAAACCGGAGGAAGGTGGGGATGACGTCAAATCATCATGCCCCTTATGACCTGGGCTACACACGTGCTACAATGGTTGGTACAACGAGTTGCGAGTCGGTGACGGCAAGCTAATCTCTTAAAGCCAATCTCAGTTCGGATTGTAGGCTGCAACTCGCCTACATGAAGTCGGAATCGCTAGTAATCGCGGATCAGCACGCCGCGGTGAATACGTTCCCGGGCCTTGTACACACCGCCCGTCACACCACGAGAGTTTGTAACACCCGAAGTCGGTGAGGTAACCTTTTGGAGCCAGCCGCCTAAGGTGGGATAGATGATTGGGGTGAAGTCGTAACAAGGTAGCCGTATCGGAAGGTGCGGCTGGATCACCTCCTTTCTAAGGAAAAACGGAATGTACTTGAGTTTCTTATTTAGTTTTGAGAGGTCTTGTGGGGCCTTAGCTCAGCTGGGAGAGCGCCTGCTTTGCACGCAGGAGGTCAGCGGTTCGATCCCGCTAGGCTCCATTGAATCGAAAGATTCAAGTATTGTCCATTGAAAATTGAATATCTATATCAAATTCCATATGTAATTAAATACATATAGATAGTAACAAGAAAATAAACCGAAACGCTGTGAATATTTAATGAGTTAGGTCGAAAGACCAAAATAAGGTTAAGTTAATAAGGGCGCACGGTGGATGCCTTGGCACTAGAAGCCGATGAAGGACGTGACTAACGACGAAATGCTTTGGGGAGCTGTAAGTGAGCAATGATCCAGAGATGTCCGAATGGGGGAACCCGGCAGGTAATGCCTGTCACTCATTACTGTTAAGGTAATGTAGAGGAAGACGCAGTGAACTGAAACATCTAAGTAGCTGCAGGAAGAGAAAGCAAAAGCGATTGCCTTAGTAGCGGCGAGCGAAACGGCAAGAGGGCAAACCGAAGAGTTTACTCTTCGGGGTTGTAGGACTGCAACGTGGACTTAAAGATTATAGAAGAACTACCTGGGAAGGTAGGCCAAAGAGAGTAATAGCCTCGTATTCGAAATAGTCTTTATACCTAGCAGTATCCTGAGTACGGCGAGACACGAGAAATCTCGTCGGAATCTGGGAGGACCATCTCCCAACCCTAAATACTCTCTAGTGACCGATAGTGAACCAGTACCGTGAGGGAAAGGTGAAAAGCACCCCGGGAGGGGAGTGAAATAGAACCTGAAACCGTGTGCCTACAACAAGTTCGAGCCCGTTAATGGGTGAGAGCGTGCCTTTTGTAGAATGAACCGGCGAGTTACGATATGATGCGAGGTTAAGTTGAAGAGACGGAGCCGTAGGGAAACCGAGTCTTAATAGGGCGCATTAGTATCATGTCGTAGACCCGAAACCATGTGACCTACCCATGAGCAGGTTGAAGGTGAGGTAAAACTCACTGGAGGACCGAACCAGGGCACGTTGAAAAGTGCTTGGATGACTTGTGGGTAGCGGAGAAATTCCAAACGAACTTGGAGATAGCTGGTTCTCTCCGAAATAGCTTTAGGGCTAGCGTCGATGTTAAGTCTCTTGGAGGTAGAGCACTGTTTGGGTGAGGGGTCCATCCCGGATTACCAATCTCAGATAAACTCCGAATGCCAACGAGATATAATCGGCAGTCAGACTGCGAGTGCTAAG
>ENA-OQKR01000263-OQKR01000263.1-human-gut-metagenome-genome-assembly--contig:-NODE-263-length-22929-cov-4.151083_pt1:12500-22929 | contig 22929 bp, 19 predicted proteins | sample MGYA00242803_ERZ504806 | MGnify/ENA primary metagenome ERZ504806 (study PRJEB26092, sample SAMD00036399) | human gut metagenome | host: Homo sapiens | study: EMG produced TPA metagenomics...
GGCGTGTAAAAGCGTGCGTGGGTTCGAATCCCACATCCTCCTTATAATTAACGCGGGATGGAGCAGCTAGGTAGCTCGTCGGGCTCATAACCCGAAGGTCGTAGGTTCAAATCCTGCTCCCGCAATATGGCTCGGTAGCTCAGTTGGTAGAGCAATGGATTGAAGCTCCATGTGTCGGCGGTTCGATTCCGTCTCGCGCCATTTGGTTTATATTTCGGAAGGGTAGCGAAGAGGCTAAACGCGGCGGACTGTAAATCCGCTCCTTCGGGTTCGGGGGTTCGAATCCCTCCCCTTCCATAGTTACGGGCATAGTTTAAAGGTGAACTAAGGTCTCCAAAACCTTCAGTGTGGGTTCAATTCCTACTGCCCGTGTTAGTAAAGTGGCGAATGTGGTGAAGTGGTTAACACATCAGATTGTGGCTCTGACATTCGGGGGTTCGATTCCCCTCATTCGCCTATATTTTTTGGGGTATAGCCAAGCGGTAAGGCAAGGGACTTTGACTCCCTCATGCGTTGGTTCGAATCCAGCTACCCCAGTTATACTTTGCCGGCGTGGCGGAATTGGCAGACGCGCTGGACTCAAAATCCAGTGTCCGCAAGGACGTGCCGGTTCGACCCCGGCCGCCGGTATAAGTTACACTCCTTAAGGAGTGTTTTTTTGTCTATAGGAGTTTATTTTTTATGTCTGATAAATTTCAGCTTCTCTTAAAACAAATTCGTTTTCCTGAAGATCACGATGCTTTTAAAGAAATTAAAGATGGTTCTATCGAAACAGTAAAGCTATTTAAATCAAAACGCCAATGGTTCTTTGTTTTTTCTTTTCTAGTGTTTTGTCTTATGAGTCTTTTGTTCTTTTTGATAGTTTACTTCACTCTTGTTTTAATTCTTTAGGTGCTAAAGCTTCTTTTGAGATTCGTTTAGTTTCTACTGCTTGCGATGATTCTTTACTTGGAGATTACTTTTCATATGCTTTAGATTAGTTTAAAAGTGTTCACACTTTTCTATTTATTCTTTATTCTCAAATCTAAAGGTTGAGATTTCGAATAATAGTATTTTTGTTAAGGCTCCAGAGCATATTATAAAGGAAAATGTACAGGATAGATTTATTTCTTTGATATCTAAATCTCTTTCTCAAGTTGGTTTATCTGATGTATCCATTTCTGTTGTCGAAGATAAGGAAGCTTCATCTTCTTTAGAAGAGGCTTACCAAACAAATAAGGATTCTTTACAAGAACAAGCTGAGTCTCAGGCTAGACAGGCGCTTCAATCTATTCTTGAAAGTGCCCCAGCACCGAAACCTGTGTCCGAACCATCACAAAATTTTGCTGAGAAACAAAGTCAACGTCAAGCTAGTTTTGATAAGGCTGAAATAACGCCAATGGTTGATATTAATTCTGAAGAGAATCGGGTTGTTTTGAAGGATATATTTTTGATGTAGAGCAACGTGAAACTAAGACGGGTCGAATTATTATTAATTTCAAGGTAACTGATTATACATCTAGTTTTGCTATGCAACGATGGGTCAAAGATAGTGATGAGCTCGCTAAGTTCGATATGATAAAAAGGGGAACTGGGTTAGGGTTCGTGGCCGTATCGAGAATAATCCTTTCACTCATAGTCTGACTATGAATGTGCAAGATATTAAAGAAATTTCACATACTCCTCGTAAGGATTTGATGCCTGAGGGACAAAAGCGTGTGGAATTTCATGCGCATACCAACATGTCGACTATGGATGCAATGCCAACTGTTGAAGATCTTATTGATACAGCGGCTTCTTGGGGACATCCAGCAGTTGCCATTACTGACCATGCTAATGTTCAGAGTTTTCCTCATGGCTACCATAGGGCTAAGAAAGCTGGGATTAAGGCTATTTTTGGTCTTGAAGCCAATCTTGTTGAGGATAAAGTTCCTATTGTTTATAATTCCCAGAATTTGGAATTAAAAGACGCAACTTATGTTGTATTTGACGTTGAGACAACGGGCTTGTCTGCTGTTCATAATGATTTGATTCAGATTGCGGCATCAAAAATGCATAAAGGTAATATTATTGAGCAATTTGATGAATTCATAGATCCAGGACATCCTCTTTCTGAATTTACTACTGAGTTGACCGGTATTACTGATAATCATGTTAAGGGTGCTAAACCTTTAGTGCAAGTTTTACAGGAGTTTCAAGAATTCTGTCAAGGAACTGTGCTAGTAGCCCATAATGCGACCTTTGACGTTGGTTTTATGAATGCCAATTATGAAAGACATCAGTTACCAACAATTTCACAACCGGTTATTGATACTTTAGAATTTGCACGAAATCTTTATCCTGAGTATAAGCGTCATGGTTTGGGGCCTTTGACGAAGCGGTTTGGTGTGGCTTTGGATCATCACCATATGGCCAATTATGATGCGGAAGCTACGGGTCGTTTGTTGTTTATCTTCATAAAAGATGTGTTTGATAAGCACGGTTTGACTAATCTGGAACAGTTGAACACGGATTTGGTTTCTGAAGATTCGTATAAAAAGTCTCGTGTTAAACATGCGACGCTATATGTTCAGAATCAAACTGGCTTGAAGAATATCTTTAAGTTGGTAAGTTTATCAAATGTCTCATACTTTGAGGGAGTAGCACGTATTCCTCGTACGGTCTTAGATGAGTATCGTGAGGGAATCATTGTAGGTTCTGCTTGTGCAGATGGTGAGGTTTTTGATACGCTTCTGTCTCATGGTATTGACAAGGCAGTTGAAGTTGCTAAATATTATGACTTTATTGAAGTTATGCCACCAGCGATTTATGCACCATTGATTGCGAAGGACTTAATTAAGGATGAGGTGGCTATAGAACAGCTGATTCGAGATTTGATTGAAGTTGCTAATCGTCTGGACAAGCCTGTGCTTGCTACAGGAAATGTACACTATATCAACCCTGAGGATGCCATTTACCGTGAAATCATTGTTCGTGCTTTGGGACAAGGAGCCATGATTAATAGGCCAATTGGTAAGGGAGAAAATGCGAAACCTGCTCCTTTACCTGAAGCTCATTTTAGGACAACTAACGAGATGCTAGATGACTTTGCCTTTTTGGGAAAAGACTTAGCCTATGAAAATTGTTGTAACTAATACGCAGGCTATGGCAGATCAAATTGAAGAGGTTGAGGTTGTCAAAAAAGACTTGTACACACCTTTCATTGATCGTGCGGAAGAACAGGTTGCGGAGATGACATATGCTAGAGCGTTTGAGCTTTATGGAAATCCTTTGCCTGATATTATTGACCTGCGAATTGAGAAAGAGTTGTCTTCAATTCTTGGTAATGGTTTTGCCGTAATCTACCTGGCTTCGCAGATGCTAGTTAACCGTTCAAATGAACGTGGCTACCTAGTTGGTTCGCGTGGATCTGTCGGATCTAGTTTTGTTGCGACGATGATTGGAATTACTGAGGTCAATCCGATGCCACCTCATTATCTATGTCCTAATTGTCAACACTCAGAGTTTATTACAGATGGTTCCTATGGATCTGGCTTCGATTTGCCTGATAAGGAGTGTTCGGAATGTGGAACGGAGTATAAAAAAGATGGTCAGGATATTCCTTTCGAGACCTTCCTAGGTTTTGATGGGGATAAGGTTCCTGATATCGATTTGAACTTCTCCGGTGATGATCAACCATCAGCCCACTTGGACGTTCGTGATATTTTTGGAGAGCAATATGCTTTTCGTGCCGGAACAGTAGGAACTGTTGCAGATCGGACGGCTTATGGTTTTGTTAAAGGTTACGAACGTGATTACAATAAGTTTTACCGTGATGCCGAGGTCGATCGTTTAGCCATGGGGGCTGCGGGTGTTAAGCGAAACACAGGTCAGCACCCGGGTGGTATTGTTGTTATTCCAAATTATATGGATGTCTATGATTTCACACCTGTTCAATATCCGGCAGATGATGTAACGGCTGCCTGGCAGACGACTCACTTTAACTTCCACGATATTGATGAGAACGTGTTGAAGCTTGATATTCTGGGACATGATGATCCGACTATGATTCGTAAGTTGCAGGATTTATCAGGAATCGATCCAAAAGATATTCGAGCAGATGATCCAGATGTAATGAAACTTTTTTCAGGGACTGATATTTTAGGGGTAACACCTGAACAGATTGGGACACCAACGGGAATGTTGGGAATCCCTGAGTTTGGGACTAACTTTGTTCGTGGTATGGTCGACGAGACGCATCCGACGACCTTTGCGGAACTCTTACAGTTATCAGGTTTGTCCCATGGTACAGACGTTTGGTTGGGTAATGCACAAGATCTGATTAAGGAAGGTATCGCCACCCTGAAAACAGTTATCGGTTGTCGTGATGATATCATGGTATACCTAATGCATGCGGGATTAGATCCTAAGATGGCCTTCACGATCATGGAACGTGTGCGTAAGGGGATGTGGTTGAAGATTTCCGAAGAAGAGCGTAATGGCTATATTCAAGCCATGCGTGAAAATAATGTTCCAGACTGGTACATTGAATCTTGTGGTAAAATCAAGTACATGTTCCCTAAAGCCCATGCGGCAGCCTACGTTATGATGGCCCTACGTGTAGCTTATTTCAAAGTGCACCATCCTATTTATTACTATTGTGCCTATTTCTCAATTCGAGCTAAAGCATTTGAGCTTAAGACGATGTCTGCAGGTCTTGATGCTGTTAAAGCTCGAATGGAAGATATTAAGGAGAAGCGCCAACGAAATGAAGCGACTAATGTTGAAAATGACTTATTTACGACGCTTGAAATTGTCAATGAAATGTTAGAACGTGGCTTTACCTTTGGTCAGTTGGATCTTTATAAGAGTCAGGCAACTGAATTTCTGATTGAAGGAGATACTTTGATTCCACCGTTTATTGCACTTGAAGGTTTGGGGGAGAACGTTGCTAAGCAAGTGGTTGCTGCGCGTGAAGAAGGGGAGTTTCTTTCTAAGACAGAATTGCGTAAACGAGGAGGCCTATCATCAACCTTAGTTGAAAAATTGGATGAAATGGGAATCCTAGGAAATATGCCAGAAGATAATCAATTAAGTCTTTTTGACGATTTCTTTTAATAGCTAAAGAGAATCGTCATCAACTTTGAGAGAATGGAGTCAGTCTCCGTTCTCTTTTTGTTTAGGGGTCTGCATGTGATGCTAAAAAGCCAAAGCTGAGAGGTAAACCTTTTTCTTCGTCTTATGGTATACTGATAGAAAATTATAGTTTCAAGGAGTTAATCATGGTTTTAACCAAATTTTAAAGAAAATCTTGAAGAAATATGCTAAATTACTGGTTGCTAATGGGATTAATGTGCAACCTGGTCATACAGTGGCCTTGAGCATTGATGTAGAACAAGCAGAGCTAGCACACCTCTTAGTTAAAGAATCCTATGCTTTAGGAGCAGCTGAGGTAATCGTTCAATGGTCAGATGATATTATTAATCGCGAGCGCTTCCTGCATGCTGATATGGACCGCATCGAAGAGGTTCCCGCCTATAAAAAAGCTGAAATGGAATATTTGTTAGCCAAGAAGGCAAGTCGCTTAGGTGTTCGTTCATCAGATCCAGGTGCCCTTAATGGTGTAGCTCCTGAACGTTTATCTGCTCATGCTAAAGCTACTGGGGTGGCCTTTAAACCTATGCAGGTGGCAACTCAGTCTAATAAGGTTAGTTGGACTGTAGCTGCTGCAGCTGGTAAGGAATGGGCTAAGAAGGTCTTTCCTGATGCTTCGAGTGATGAGGAAGCTGTAGATTTACTTTGGGACCAAATTTTCAAGACCTGTCGTGTTTATGAAGAGAATCCTGTACGTGCTTGGAAGGAACATGCTGACCGTTTGGATGCTAAAGCAACGCCTACTCAAAGAGGCACAATTCTCAGCCTTACACTACCAAGCACCTGGAACAGATTTGACTCTAGGATTGCCTAAAAACCACGTTTGGGAGTCTGCAGGTGCCATCAATGCGCAAGGTGAAGGCTTCCTTCCTAATATGCCAACAGAAGAGGTCTTTACGGCACCAGATTTTCGTCGTGCAGATGGTTATGTCTCAAGCACAAAGCCTCTAAGCTACAATGGTAATATTATTGAGGGAATCAAGGTAACCTTCAAAGATGGTGAAATTGTAGATATCACAGCGGATCAAGGTGATGAAGTGATGAAGAATCTCGTCTTCAACAATAATGGAGCGCGTGCTCTAGGTGAATGTGCTTTGGTTCCAGATCCAAGTCCGATTTCACAGTCAGGCATCACTTTCTTTAACACTCTTTTTGATGAGAATGCATCCAACCACCTAGCTATTGGAGCAGCCTATGCTACCAGTGTTGAGGGAGGGGCAGACATGACAGAAGAGGAACTTAAGGAAGCTGGTCTTAATCGTTCAGATGTGCACGTAGACTTTATGATTGGTTCAAATCAAATGGATATTGATGGTATCCGCCAAGATGGTAGTCGTGTACCAATCTTCCGAAATGGGGATTGGGTAATCTAAGAGTGATGGAGGATTTCTCATGATTGGAAGTATGATAGTTGGTTTTCTCATTGGCCTTATTGCCTCTGCTATATCAAATAGGGGTGAACGTATGGGCTGTATTGGTAAGACCTTTGTTGGATGGCTAGGTGCTTTTGTTGGTCAGCTTCTTTTTGGGAATTGGGGACCGATGCTAGCAGATACTGCTATAGTCCCTTCGGTACTAGGTGCTGTTATCTTATTAGCCCTTTTTTGGAATCGTAATAGTTAGAAATGAAAGAGTTCTGAGGTATTGGTTAGATATCTAAGGACTCTTTTTTCTTATTTTTTCATTTTCATATACCACTTTTAGAAAAACTGTGGTAGAGTAATAAAAACAGCATCTATTTGGAAAGGACTAGAAATGAGTGACTTAGATAAAAACATGGCTGTAAAAAGTATGGTAGTTATGCGTAAGGCTTTTCGTACCATCGATGCCAAGGTTTCTGAGACCTTTAAAGAATTTAATTTGACACCAACTCAATTTGGAGTCATGGACGTGCTTAATGCCAAAGGACGTATGAAGATTGGCGAATTAATTGACCGCATGCTTGCCACCTCCGGGAATATGACTGTCGTCATTAAAAATATGGAGAAAAAGGGTTGGCTGACGCGAGAAGCCTGCCAAACAGATAAGCGTGCTTTCGAGGTTGATTTGACGGATGAGGGCCGTCGTATTATTCAAGCAGCAATCCCGCCACATCAGCGAGCTATTGAGGAGACTTTTTCCGTTCTGACACCTGAAGAACAGGCACAGTTGGTAGAGCTCCTGAAGAAATTTAAGAATGTCTGAGCATATTTCTTTATATTTCTAATGGAATCCTATATATTACTATGTAGTGGTAAATATCAATTATTAGAAATACAAAGGAAATATATCATGAAAAACATTCTATTTATCGTTGGGTCTCTTCGTAAGGGATCATTTAACCACCAATTAGCAGAAGAAGCTGAGAAAATGTTAGCTGGTAAAGCTAATGTTTCTTATCTTGACTATAGTCAAGTACCTGTTTTTAATCAGGATTTAGAAAGTCCAGTTCTTCCAGTTTTGGCAGAAGTTCGAGAACAGGTCTTGGTAGCAGACGCAATTTGGATTTTCTCACCGGTTTATAATTTCTCAATTCCTGGGCCAGTGAAAAATTTGCTTGACTGGTTGAGCCGTGCTCTTGACCTATCAGATCCGTCAGGGCCATCAGCTCTTCAAGATAAGATTGTAACCGTGTCATCAGTTGCTAATGGTGGTCACAATCAACTTTTTGATGCCTACAAAGACTTGTTACCATTTATCCGTACCCAAGTGGTCGGTGATTTTACAGCGACACGTGTAAATGATACAGCCTGGGCAGATGGGAAATTCCTAGCAACTGAAGAAGTTCTTGAAAGCCTTCAGAATCAAGCGGAAGCTTTGATTGGAGCGATTAAATAAGAATAATGAATACCCGAGGTTTCTAGCTTCGGGTATTTTTATATGAAATAATGAAAAAAGACACCCTAAGGTGTCTTCGTATTATGAAGGCGGTAGACGGATTTGAACCGACGATCAAGCTTTTGCAGAGCCGTGCCTTACCACTTGGCTATACCGCCGTAACATATAATATTGTAACCTAAAAAACAAGATAGGTCAAGAAAAACTTTTTCCTTCAAACAACTTTAGAAAACCATTTCATCATAGGGATTGAAAAAATCTCTCAAATAGCTTGCGATTTCTAGGGATTTCTGCTATACTTATAGAGTTGTCTAAGACAGCAAATACTCATCTCGGATCCATTGTGACACCGTTGCCCTTGTGGTCGTGTTGCAAGTTGACGTCTGAGAGAGGAGAAAAAAACAAAAAAGGAGAAACTACTCATGGCAGTAATTTCAATGAAACAACTTCTTGAGGCTGGTGTACACTTCGGTCACCAAACTCGTCGCTGGAACCCTAAGATGGCTAAGTACATCTTCACAGAACGTAACGGAATCCACGTTATCGACTTGCAACAAACTGTAAAAATGGCTGATACAGCTTACGAATTCGTTCGTGAAGCAGCGGCTAACGATGCAGTAATCTTGTTCGTTGGTACTAAAAAACAAGCAGCTGAAGCAGTAGCTGAAGAAGCAACTCGTGCTGGTCAATACTACATCAACCACCGTTGGTTGGGTGGTACTCTTACAAACTGGGATACTATCCAAAAACGTATCGCTCGTTTGAAAGAAATCAAACAAATGGAAGCTGATGGAACTTTCGAAGTTCTTCCTAAGAAAGAAGTTGCACTTCTTAACAAACAACGTGCACGTCTTGAAAAATTCTTGGGTGGTATCGAAGATATGCCTCGCATTCCAGATGTAATCTACATCGTTGACCCACACAAAGAACAAATCGCTGTTAAAGAAGCTAAAAAACTTGGTATCCCAGTTGTAGCGATGGTTGATACAAACGCTGATCCAGATGAGATCGATGTAATCATCCCAGCTAACGATGACGCTATCCGTGCCGTTAAATTGATCACTTCAAAAATGGCTGATGCTATCATCGAAGGTAACCAAGGTGAAGATGCTTCTGCAGATTTCCAAGAAGCAGCTGCAGCTGATTCAATCGAAGAAATCGTTGAAGTTGTCGAAGGTGACAACAACTAATCTTTAAGATTGGTTTGGGCTCAATGCCCACTAAAGATACGACAAACACCTAAGGGGCGGGGCTCAGCCCTGCCCCTTAGTTTGATAAAATAAATTTGGAGAAAACAAAATGGCAGAAATTACAGCTAAACTTGTTAAAGAATTGCGTGAAAAATCTGGTGCTGGTGTCATGGACGCTAAAAAAGCATTGGTTGAAGTTGAAGGTGATATCGAAAAAGCAATTGAATTGCTTCGCGAAAAAGGTATGGCTAAAGCAGCTAAGAAAGCTGACCGTGTTGCAGCTGAAGGTTTGACTGGTGTTTACGTTAACGGTAACGTTGCAGCAGTTGTTGAAGTTAACGCTGAAACTGACTTCGTTGCGAAGAACGCTCAATTCGTTGAGTTGGTAAACGAAACAGCTAAAGTAATTGCTGAAGGTAAACCAGCTAACAACGAAGAAGCACTTGCATTGACTATGCCTTCAGGTGAAACTCTTGAAGCTGCATACGTAACTGCTACAGCTACTATCGGTGAAAAGATTTCATTCCGTCGTTTTGCAGTTGTTGAGAAAACTGATGCACAACACTTCGGAGCTTACCAACACAACGGTGGACGTATCGGTGTTGTTTCAGTTATCGAAGGTGGAGATGATGCTCTTGCAAAACAAATCTCAATGCACATCGCAGCGATGAAACCAACTGTTCTTTCATACACTGAATTGGACGAACAATTTGTTAAAGATGAATTGGCACAACTTAACCACGCTATCGATCAAGATAACGAAAGCCGTGCTATGGTTAACAAACCAGCTCTTCCACACCTTAAATATGGTTCTAAAGCTCAATTGACTGATGCTGTTCTTGCTCAAGCTGAAGAAGATATCAAAGCTGAGTTGGCTGCTGAAGGTAAACCAGAAAAAATCTGGGATAAAATCATCCCAGGTAAAATGGACCGCTTCTTGCTTGACAACACTAAAGTTGACCAAGCATACACACTTCTTGCTCAAGTTTACATCATGGACGACAGCAAAACAGTTGAAGCTTACCTTGAATCAGTAAACGCTTCAGTAGTAGAATTCGTTCGCTTTGAAGTTGGTGAAGGTATCGAAAAGCATCTAACGACTTTGAATCAGAAGTTGCAGCTACAATGGCAGCAGCTCTTAACACTAATTCTAGTTGCTAGATAAAAAGAAAGAAGTTAACGTGAATGAATCGTAACTTCTTTTTTAGTTGACTATTAAAAAAACGTCTGTAGCATGCCCAGACGTTGAAAAAGTATTAATGAGCGAAGGTATTTACACCAAAGTGAAGAGAGAGTGTTCCATGATGATA
>ENA-OQKR01000265-OQKR01000265.1-human-gut-metagenome-genome-assembly--contig:-NODE-265-length-22878-cov-3.093139_pt1 | contig 22878 bp, 16 predicted proteins | sample MGYA00242803_ERZ504806 | MGnify/ENA primary metagenome ERZ504806 (study PRJEB26092, sample SAMD00036399) | human gut metagenome | host: Homo sapiens | study: EMG produced TPA metagenomics assembly of...
CTTTATGTCCTGGTCAGACTAAAGGAATGTTTTCGTCAAACACCTCCCCCGCCCCTGCCGGCAGACTGCATGCTTCCCGAACTGACACTATTCATTACTGCCTATAATGAAGAAGATGTCGTAGACGATAAGATGCGCAACAGCCTTTCCCTGGACTATCCGGCAGACAAGCTGCACATACTCTGGATAACGGACGGCAGCAACGACCGTACCAACGAACGTCTCTCGCACTGGCCGCAAGCCACCGTGCTTTATCAGTCCCAAAGAGAGGGAAAGACCGCCGCACTGAACCGCGGCATCCGGTCTGTCACCACCCCGCTTGTGGTATTCACCGATGCCAATACACACCTCAACCGTAAAGCATTGCGCGAGATTGTACGCGCATTCGCCAATCCCAAAGTGGGCTGTGTGGCCGGAGAAAAGCGCATCGCCGTACAGGACAAACCCAACGCTGCATCCGGCGGCGAAGGCCTTTACTGGAAATACGAGTCCGCCCTCAAGAAGCTCGACTCCCGCCTCTACTCTGCCGTAGGGGCAGCCGGAGAGTTGTTTGCCATCCGTCGCGAGCTGTTCGAGGAGATGCCTGCCGACACACTGCTGGACGACTTCACCCTCTCCCTGCGCATTGTGATGCGCGGATATACCATCGCTTATTGTGCCGATGCCTATGCCGTAGAAAACGGTTCGGCAGACATGCACGAAGAAGAAAAACGCAAAGTGCGTATCGCTGCCGGCGGCTTGCAGTCCGTCTGGCGTCTGCGTGCATTGCTCAATCCGCTGCGCTACGGTATGTTTTCTTTTCAATACATATCCCACCGCGTACTGAGATGGTCGCTTGCACCCGTACTGTTGTTCCTGCTGTTCCCCCTCAATACGATTCTCATTTTTACGTCAAACACCCCTCTGCTCTATGCCGTCATTTGGCTGCTGCAAGCACTGTTCTACTTCATGGCGAGCTGGGGGCATTACCTGTCAGCAAAACATATCAAGAATAAAATACTCTTTGTTCCTTATTATTTTCTTTTCATGAACATCAATGTTGTCCGCGGTTTCAACTACCTGCGCAAACGGCGGGGGCAGGCCGGCGGCGCATGGGAAAAAGCACAGAGGGCATAAAACAAGAGAACTATGAAAAACATCCTGAAAAACGCGGAGAATGCCGAAAAGCTGCTGGAGCTGACATCGGACACCATGATTTTATTGGACAGAAACGGCATCTGCGTGGACATTGCAGTACATAACGCAGACTTGTGGTTTTTTGAAAGAAAATCAGTTACTGGACAGGAATATACTCCAACTGCTACCGTCTGTTACCTACCGGCAGGTTTACCCCGAATTCAAGAAAGTACTTGCGTACAAGGAAGTTTCCGCCCGGAACTACGAACTGACTATCGGCAGCGAGACCTACTTCTTTAAATGTATCATGCGCCCCTACGAAGATATGGTGCTCTGCCAATACCGCGACATCACCGAACGCAGCCAACGCAAACGGGAACTGGAAAAAAGAAACCACGAACTCAACGAAATACAGAAAGCCGCTCTTATCGGAAGATGGAAATACAATTCCGGCAGGCAATGCTTCTACTACACCGGACACTCCCGTGTAATGTGCACTGAAGAGGAACAGGAAATTCCGCTCCAGGACTACATTATGTACATCCTGCCCGAGGATAGGGAAATATTCGGCAAATGGCTGGCACAGAACCTTCAAGGCAATACGGAAAACAGCATAGACTACCGCATCCGTTTCAAGAAACGGATATTCTATATCCGCCTGAAAACCTTCTCGCACGAAATACTACCCGACGGAACCGGCATTCTGGAAGGCTACATACAGAACATCACCGACATCCAGCAACGGCGCAATGACATCACCCTGCTGACACACGCCATCAATAACTCCACCGAAGATATATTTGCTGCCCGTGAGGACGGTACGCTCGTCTTTGCCAACCGCCGTTTCCGGGAGCATCACAACATCAGCATGACGGACGACGTCAGCACACTGAACATCTACCGGATAAGCACAAATGCACAAGACGAGAATTCCTGGCAAAGATTAATCAAATCACTCAGAAAGGGAGAAAAACGTAACGGCTTCATCCTTTACCATCCCCTGCCCGAACACCCCGAAGTGCTGGCTATGGAAGGAAGTGCCTATTGGGTGACAAGCGACAAAGGCGAGGCCATCCTATGGGGATTCAGCCGGGACATCACCCAACGCATCAGGAACGAGCAGCAAATCAAACGGTTCAGCCAGATTCTGGACAAGACCATCGAAAAACCTTCCTGCCGGTATCGTTGTCAAGGACATCCAAAGCGGCTTTAAATACCTGTACTGCAACCGCGAATCGTACAACCGCAACATTCCCCTTAAAAGAGGCATTGGGCAAAAGACGATTTCGACTTCTATCCCCTCGAGCTGGCACAAGAGAAAGAGAAAAGCAGGAATGTTGAAAATAGCCCGGACCGGAATCGAAAAAGCACTGGATTACCGAAGAGCACGACCAGAACGGTAAATCCATCTTTCTGGACAAACGGAAGATGCGTATTGAAAGCAGCGACTTCCCACCTATCCTATTGAGTATCGAATGGGACATCACCGAAATGGAACGGATGAAACGGGAACTGCTCGTAGCCAAAGAGAAAGCGGAGACTTCCGACCAGTTGAAATCGGCTTTCCTTGCCAATATGAGCCACGAGATACGTACCCCGCTCAACGCCATCGTAGGTTTCTCCAGAATCATTGCCGAGAGCACCGACGCCGAGGAGCGGCAAGACTACTACGACATCGTGGAAGCCAACAACGAAAGGCTTCTGCAACTGATAAACGAAATCCTGGACCTCTCCAAGATTGAAGCGGGCATGGTAGAATTCACCATCACCCCGGTACGCCTGCACCCGCTCTGCAAGGAAATACACGACGCGCTGAAATTCCGCTGCCCCGAGGGTGTGGAGCTTGTTTACGAGGCCTCGGACGAGGAGATTGTCGTTGAAGGCGACAAGAACCGCATCTTCCAGGTAATATCGAACCTTATCGGAAACGCCTTCAAATTTACCACAAGCGGCAGCGTCGGCTACGGATACCGCCGCAAAGGAAACGGAATAGAATTTCACGTCAGCGACACCGGCATCGGCATCGAAACCGACAAACTGGCAAGGGTCTTTGAACGCTTTGTAAAGGTGAATAACTTTGCGCAAGGCACGGGACTGGGCTTGTCTATCTGCAAAACCATTATCGAACGACTGGGCGGAACCATCTCCGTCAGTTCGGAAGTGGGAAAAGGAACGACCTTTACCTTTACCCTGCCCCTGGCAGAAGGCAAAAGAGAAACGGCGGAAGAACAGAACCCTCTATCCGAAGCCGGTTTCAACACTCCCGGCAATGCAGAAACAAGAAACAATATTTGCGGCCCTGATGAAGAAACGCACGAACACCAAGCTACACAAACAGCCGGAACATCCCGGGACACCCGGAAGCCCACTATCCTGATAGCCGAAGATACGGACAGCAACTACGTCCTTGTCAAAGCAATATTAGGAAAGTCGTACCATCTGGAACGCGCCAAGGACGGCATGGAAGCCGTAACCATGTTCGAGGAGCTGCATCCGGATTTAATTCTGATGGATATGAAAATGCCCAACCTCAGCGGACTGGACGCAACGAAAATCATTCGCGAGCTTTCGCCCGGGATACCCGTCATTGCCCTCACCGCCTATGCCTACGAGCATGACAGACAGGCGGCTCTCGATGCAGGATGCAATGATTTCCTGACAAAGCCCTATACGCAGGAGATATTGAAAGAACTGATAAATAAATACCTGAAACAAACAGGTGTGTCAAGTCCCGGATAAGCCTTGACACACCTGTATCAATCATTATGCAAAGATATCGCTCCGCTGGATATACGCTATGACGTCTCCCTTATTGACGTTGGCACCTTGCTGGGCGCATACTTCCACAACACGGCCCGTAAAACCGGTCATTATCTTTTCGTACTCGCCCCACGGTGTAGAGACATAGCAGAATACCTCGTCGTGCTGATACTTACGTCCGATAAACGGCGCGGAAGACGGACCCTCCACGGATACCTCCCAAAGCACCTGCCCTTTGGACGGGGCTATGATAGGATCGGCTTTGGCGCGTTTCAGTTTCTTTATCTCCTCTTCCGAATATCCGCTCTTTGCCATGGAAGCGTCCTTTACACGCTCCAGCTCGTCGCGGAAACGTTTCTTGGCAACGCCCGACTTATAGTCACGGTACTGCCGGTCGTGCATAGCCAGCTCGAAGAGCTCCTCATCGTCCTCGCCATACTCCCAGCCGTTTTCGTCCATCTCCTTGCGGTATTCGTCCAGAGCATCCGGATAGTTGGACTGCGGGTCTGTGTCGACAAATTCGTAACCTTTGGATTTGGCAAGCTCTACGATTTCGGGAGCCAGCTTACCCGGCAGGCGTCCGCTCTTGCCCAGAATCATGTCCCACGTATGGTTGTCAATCATCGTCCAGCGTTCTTCGCCTTTCACCAGTTGCATCACGTTCATCAGCGCCACGTTCTTGACGTACTGGCTGAACGGAGTCACCAAAGGCGGATAGCCCAGCTTGGGCCATACATATTCCACTTCGTCGAAAAGCATTACCAGCAGGTCGTCTATGCTGAGTTCGGGCTGGTTCTTGCTTTTCAGTATCAGGTTGATGCCGGAGTGCACGCCTTTCAGGTCTGCCATCATGGAACCCATCATACCGCCCGGAAGCCCGCACTTCAGGAGCAGGGACGACATATGCTTGTTGGTGGGGTCCATAAAGTAACCGAGGAAATCGTCTATGAATTCCTGCGTCATGGCACGTGCTTTCATATAGGCTTTCATGTTGATGTCGGGCACCTGGAAGCCTTTGTCGCGCAGCATGGCCTGTACGGAAATAACGTCCGGATGCACCTTTCCCCATGACATGGGCTCCATAGCCACATCTATTATATCGGCGCCGTTCTCGCATACTTCAAGGATGGATGCCATTGAAAGCCCCGGACCGCTATGTCCGTGATACTGTATCAGTACATCGGGATGCTTCTCCTTGATAGCCTTCGTCAGCTCGCCCAGCATACCCGGACGGCCGATGCCTGCCATATCCTTCAAACAGATTTCGGGTGCTCCCGCCTCAATGAGCTGGTCGGCAATGTGTGCATAGTACTCTACCGTATGCACGGGCGAATGGGTGATACAGAGCGTTGCCTGCGGTATCATGCCTGCTTCAAGCGCATAGCGGATAGAGGGGATGATGTTGCGCGTTTCGTTCAGTCCGCAGAAAATACGGGTGATGTCCACACCTTGTGCATGCTTACCTTATACATCAGGCGGCGCACATCGGCGGGAACGGGATACATACGCAGCGCATTCAGTCCGCGGTCGAGCATGTGGGTCTGTATGCCTGCATCATTAAAGGGTTTGGTAAAGGCACGTACTGCCTTGTTGGGGTTCTCGCCATAGAGAAGGTTCACTTGTTCGAAAGCTCCGCCGTTGGTCTCGACCCGGGCAAAACAGCCCATTTCGATTATCAACGGTGCGATGCGTACCAACTGGTCTACTCGCGGCTGGTATTTACCGGACGACTGCCACATATCTCGGTAAACAAGACTGAATTTGATTTCCTTTTTCATTGTAATAGGTAATTAGCTATTTGTTCACTCGGTTAACTTGATATATACAAATATAAAGGATTATTCTGACATATAGTCAAAATAACCCCATAAATATTCACTTGAAAGATATGTTTTATATCATTTGGTAAATTGGGAAATAGAAAATTGAGGAACAAGGGATGCAACGTTTGACTTGAGACATCCAAAGTGGCACTTTAGAAGTCTAAAGTACTACTTGGCGATTCTAAAGTACTACTTTAGACTGCCCGTATCGCACCCTGTCTTTTGCGGCCTCTTTCTCTCTACACTTTTTCTTTCACCTCACCGCTATTTTCCTCTTTTTATCCCTCACACAGCCCGCTATGCTCCTCAGAGAAACAGCACCCAAAAACTTACTGGGCAGAAACCGGACAGGCACTAAATGAAGTCCTTCAATTCTTCCTGCAGTTTCTGTCTTGTAAAGAAGATGCGGCTTTTTACCGTTCCGAGGGGGAGTCCGAGGCGTTCGGCTATTTCGCGGTATTTAAAGCCGGAAACATGCATGGAGAAGGGTACTTTATAATCACGCGGCAATGAGTTGACGATGCGGTGCATTTCTTTCAGGTCGTATGCGCCTTCGGTGCTGGCAAAGCCGGAGTCCTGCGGCATGCTCAGATGATACTGGTTATCGGTCTGGTCTACAAAAGTCTGTTCACGGACTATCTTCCGGTAGTTATTTATAAAGATGTTACGCATAATGGTATACATCCATCCTTTAAAGTTGGTATCAGGTTCGTATTTATCCTCATTGTCCAAGGCTTTAAGAGAGGTCTCCTGCAACAAATCATTCGCTTCTTCCCGATCGGCCGTTAATTTGTATGCAAAGCGAAGCAGTTCTTCTTGCACGGCAAGTAAATCTTTTCTAAAACTGTAAGTATTCATACTTTGCTAATTTTTTAAAATGGTTAATATTCGTTTCGGTTTAGTGGTTGCAAGTATACGGAAGTTTCCAAGCCCCGAGGGTTGGAATACGGGTATTCTTTGGGGTGAAAACTATCATTTGACAGATTTCACCCCTTATTTTGACAGTTTTCGGGTGAGATAAAGCGGCTGGTTCTCAGCAGGAAGTACAATTTTGACTATAAATGAAGTACGATTTTGGATATAATTTATGACAATATTACCATAAGATAAACTAAATACAGCTATATGAGTGATGAGAGAGAAGGAATAAGGTCACCCCTCTTTCTCCTGCCCTTCCTCATCGTTGCCCGAGAGTATGGGCAGGCAAATCTTATATTTCACGGCCAGAATACGGGTGATGAACACGGATATTCCACCTATCACCTGGCAGCCGTAAGATTGCATGCCGGCAAGCCCGCAAAGCCAATACATTGTACCGCCCACTACGCACGCCATCGCATAAATCTCCTTACGGAATATGAGCGGTATCTCATTGATAAACACATCGCGTATCACACCGCCCGCGGCTCCGGTGATGCTGCCCATGATAATGGCCACCCAGAAAGGATAGCCCAGCGCCAGGCTCTTGCCCACGCCCACCACCGTAAACAGTGCCAGACCGATGGTGTCGAATATAAAGAATGTATTGTGCAGATGGATAAGGTGCTTTCCGAAGAAGATAACCCACAGCAATGCCAGTCCGGTACATATCAGATAAATGGGGTCGGTCATCCAGCCGGGAGTCACATCCAGCAGCAGGTCGCGTATCGTACCGCCGCCGATGGCGGTTACGAAACCCACGACGTAAGCGCCGAACCAGTCGAAACGTTTCGCCGAAGCCAGCCGTATGCCGCTGATGGCGAAAGCAAATGTACCGATAAAGTCGAGTATCTGAACAAATGTTGGCATGAGAGCATTTCTTTTTTTTGCAAAGTAACAAATAATTTCCCTAAGAAAGTGTATTTTTGTCCCGCCAATTTATATCAGCAATGAAAATAACCATCGTATCGGGCGCACGCCCCAATTTTATGAAAATCGCCCCCCTCTGCCGCGCCATAGACGCAGCCAGAGAGGCAGGTAAAAATATATCCTATCGCATAGTCTACACCGGACCGCAGGACGACACCACCCTGGACGCCTCGCTCTTCTCCGACCTTGCCATGCGCAAGCCCGATGCCTATCTGGGCATCAGCGGACGCGACCACTCCCAGGTGGCAGCCGCCATCATGCTGGCCTTCGAGCGGGAGCTCGACGAACACCCCGCCCAAGTGGTGCTTGTGGTGGACGACATGACCGCCACCATGAGCTGCGCCATCGTAGCCAAGAAGCGCGGACTGAAGGTGGCGCACGTCATAGCCGGCACGCGCTCGTTCGACATGAACATGCCGCGTGAGGTCAACCGCACGATTGTAGACGCCATCTCCGACTATCTCTTCACCGCCGGCATGGTGGCCAACCGTAACCTCAACCAGGAGGGCATGATACCGGAGTATATCCACTACGTAGGCAATATCCTCATCGACACCATCCGCTACAACCGCCACCGCCTTGTACAACCGCTCTGGTTCTCCAGCCTCGGACTGCGCAAGGGCAACTATCTCCTGCTCACCCTGAACCGCCACGACCTGCTGGAAAAGAAAGCCGTACTCGGTTCCCTGATGCAGACAGTGGCCGAAAAAGCGGGCGATATGCCCATCGTAGCCCCCATACACCCGTACGTGGAGCGTGCCGTAAAATCATTGGGACTTGACATGCCCAGCCTGCACATCCTGCCGCCTCAAAGCTACCTGCACTTCGGCTTCCTCATCAACCAGGCCAAAGGTATCGTGACCGACTCCGGCAACATAGCCGAAGAAGCCACCTTCCTCGATGTGCCCTGCATCACGCTCAACACCTATGCCGAGCATCCCGAAACCTGGCGCATCGGAACCAACGAGCTTGTCGGGGAGAACTCCTTTGCCCTCTCCGCCGCCCTCGACCAACTGCTGCACGGCGAATGGAAGCACACCACCCTGCCCGACCGCTGGGACGGACGTACAGCCGAGCGTATTGTACAGACGTTGATAAACGGGGAGAAGCTATAAGACCCGCGTTCGGAAAACCGCATAAAAAAGGAGATGTGCCCAATCAAAAAAAATGCTGGTCCGGCACATCTCCCCACACTAAACACAGTACTGTAAAAAAGAAGAATAGTTTAAGCAAGTCTGTCCATATATTATCATTCGGAGTCATTCCGTATCGTACGTTACCGTACGGCAAGACAAAAGTATCCAATTATACCAAAGGCTCAAAGTTCCAATCCGCCCCATTCTTCCTATACGGCACAAATCCCGACCTATCCTGCCGATATTGATAAATAAAAGGAAGAAAAAGGCAGTGTTCTCCTGTCGGCTCATCACCTTGCCCATTCCTCCGCCTCTTAAACATCCCTCTCATTCTTTAAAATATATTTGCTTCTTGATTAACAGTAAATTGTTAACTTTGCAGCTTGATTATGAAACGTATGAAACGACTATATAACATTACCCTCATCCTCTTGCTTTTACTATTCGCCTCTGCCGGCGCATCAGCACAGATAAGAGGCGTTATAACGGACTCACTCACCCACGAACCGTTGATGTACATCACCGTGCAATACGAAGGAAAAGGCGTAGGAGGCATCTCCAATGCCGAGGGAGAGTATCAGGTGGAGACACGCAAGGGGTGGAATGAGCTGACCTTTTCCGCCATCGGCTACATCACCAAGAAAGTGAAGTTCGCCCCTGGTACGAAAGTGCTCAACGTGGCGCTGGCGCCTGCCGATGTGATGCTTTCCGAAGTCGTCGTCAAGCCCAAGAAAGAGAAGTATTCGCGCAAGAACAATCCTGCCGTGGAGTTTATGAAGAAGGTCATCGAGCACAAAAAAGCCCTGAAGCTCGAGGAGAACGACTTCTACCAGTACCAGAAGTACGAAAAGATGAAGATGTCCATCAACGACGTCACGCCGGAGAAAATGGAGAAAGGCATCTACAAGAAATTCTCTTTCTTCAAGGACCAGGTGGAAGTGTCGCCCAAGACCAACAAGATGATTCTGCCCATCTCCATCAAGGAGACGGCTTCCAGAACCATCTACCGCAAAAGTCCCAAGAGCGAGAAGACCATCATCGAGGGTATGAACTCCAACGGTATCGAGGAGTTCTTCAACACGGGCGATATGTTAGGTACTATCCTTACCGATGTCTTTTCCGACGTCAACATCTACGACGATGACATCCGCCTGCTGCAACGCCGCTTCGTAAGCCCTATCGGACGCGGAGCCATCAGCTTCTATAAGTTCTACCTGATGGACACCCTCATGGTGGACAAGCAGGAGTGCGTACACCTCACCTTCGTGCCGCAGAACCCGCAGGACTTCGGTTTCACGGGACATCTGTACGTAGTGAAGGACTCCACCTATGCCGTAAAGAAAGCCGTGATGAACCTGCCCAAAAAGACGGGCGTCAACTTCGTGGAGAACCTCGACATCGTGCAGCAGTTTGAGCAACTGCCCGACAGCAACTGGGTGCTCACCGACGACGACATGACCGTGGAGCTCGCCCTGATGAAAGGCATACAAGGCCTGGAAGTGCAGCGCACCACCAAGTACAGCGACTATAAATTCGACGAGATAGAACCCCGCCTGTTCCGCCTGAAAGGCAGCGTCATCAAGGAAGCCAACATGCTTGCCAAGAGCGACGAATACTGGGCCAAAGTGCGCCAGGTGCCGCTCACCAAAAAGGAAAGTTCCATGGACGTGTTCATGAACCGCATCGAGCAGATACCGGGCTTCAAGTACGTCATCTTCGGTGCAAAGGCGCTTATCGAGAACTTCGTGGAGACGGGTAGCAAGAAGCACCCCAGCAAGTTCGACTTCGGCCCTATCAACACCATGATTACCAGCAACTATGTGAACGGAACCCGTTTCCGTCTCAGCGGCATGACCACCGGTAACCTGCATCCGCACTGGAGCTTCAGCGGTTACGGCGCCTACGGCACGCGCGACAAGAAGTGGTTCTACTCCGGACAAGCTGCCTACTCTTTCAACAAGCGCGAGTACGTCCTTTGGGAATTTCCCAAGCACTACCTCGCCTTCCAGTACACCTACGATGTGATGTCTCCTATGGACAAGTATCTGGCTACGGACAAGGACAATATGTTCGTGGGCTGGAAATGGACTACCGTAGACCAGATGTCGTACATGCGCGACGCCACCCTGACCTACGAGCTGGAAACCAATACCGGCTTCTCCGTCAAGGCCATGGCGCGCCACCGCAACGACCAGCCCGCCGGCATGCTGCAATACTGGAAGAACAACGGCACTACCCCCGGCGAATGGGACGAGAAGAATACCCTGGTGCACGACATCACCACCACCGAACTCGGAGTGACCCTGCGCTACTCTCCCGGCGAAACGTTTGTCAACACCAAGCAACGCCGTGTTCCCGTGTCGCTGGACGCCCCCACGTTCACCCTCTCGCACACCGTCGGTCTGAAAGGCGTGCTGGGCGGCGAATATAACTTCAACCTCACGGAAGCCAGCATCCGTAAACGTTTCTGGTTCGGTTCGTGGGGCAAGCTGGATGTTACCGCCCGTGCCGGCGCGCAGTGGAACACCGTTCCTTTCCCGCTGCTGAACCTGCCCATGGCGAACCTCTCATACATCACTCAGAACAACGAATCGTTCAACCTCATCGACAACATGGAGTTCCTGAACGACCGCTACGCCTCGCTCGCTCTCAGCTACGACATGAACGGGAAGCTCTTCAACCGCATCCCCCTCATCAAGAAACTGAAATGGAGAGAGATGTTCCGCATCCGCGGCATGTGGGGCACGCTCACGGACAAGAACAACCCCTACAAAAGCAGCAACCCCGACCTCTTCCTCTTCCCGATGCGCGACGGCGTGCCCACCAGCCATGTCATGGGCAAGACCCCTTACATCGAAGCCAGCGTAGGCATCTACAACATCTTCAAGCTGCTGCATATAGAATATGTGCGCCGCCTCACCTATACCGACATCCCGGGGGTGAAGAAAGGCGGAGTGCGCTTTATGATATTGATGATATTTTAGTTAGTGATTAGCGATTAGTGATTAGTGATGAGCGAGGAGCGGTTATATGGGAGAGGGAATATTAAAAAACAATCAATGAACTTTGCTATACGCATTGTGAATTTATATAATTTCTTGAATGAAACCAAACAGGAAAGAATTATGTCTAAACAAATCTTAAGAAGCGGTACGTCGGTGGGAGCCAATATCAGGGAAGGACTGTTTGCCGAGTCCCCTGCCGACTTTATACACAAATATTCCGTTGCTCAAAAGGAATGTTCAGAAACCCTATACTGGCTCGAATTGCTAAATAAACAAACTACATCACCACAGAGCAATATGTGTCCTTGGATACCGATTGTACGGAACTGATGAAGATGATAACCCCTTCCATCATCACCCGTAAAAAGAATCTGCCCCCTAATCACTAATCACTAACCCCTAATCGCTAACCCCATGCAACCTTTAGCAGAAGACTCAGACCCAAGACATTAGACGAATATATCGGGCAGAAACACCTGGTGGGACCGGGGGCTGTGCTTCGTAAGATGATTGATGCGGGACGTATCTCCTCGTTCATTCTGTGGGGCCCGCCGGGAGTGGGTAAGACGACGCTTGCGCAGATTATAGCCAATAAGCTGGAGACGCCGTTCTACACACTCAGTGCCGTAACCAGCGGGGTGAAGGATGTGCGCGATGTGATAGACCGCGCCAAAAGTAACCGCTTCTTCTCGCAGGCAAGCCCGATACTGTTCATTGACGAAATCCACCGTTTCAGCAAGTCGCAGCAGGACTCGCTGCTGGGCGCTGTGGAGCAGGGAACGGTGACGCTGATAGGCGCCACGACCGAGAACCCCTCGTTCGAAGTGATCCGCCCGCTGCTCTCCCGCTGCCAGCTCTACGTACTGAAATCACTGGAGAAGGATGACTTGCTGGAACTGCTCCAGCGCGCCATAACCACGGATGTGCAACTGAAAGAACGGCAGATAGAGCTCAAGGAGACTACCGCCATGCTCCGCTACAGCGGCGGCGATGCCCGCAAACTGCTTAATATCCTCGACCTCGTGGTGCAGTCCGAAACCGCAGACCCCGTTGTCATCACCGACGAGATGGTGACCGAACGCCTCCAGCAGAATCCCCTTGCCTACGACAAAGACGGGGAGATGCACTACGACATCATCTCCGCCTTTATCAAGTCCATCCGCGGCAGCGACCCGGACGGAGCCATTTACTGGCTGGCACGCATGGTAGAGGGCGGTGAAGACCCTGCTTTCATAGCCCGCCGTCTCGTTATCTCCGCCTCTGAGGATATCGGGCTGGCAAACCCCAACGCACTGCTGCTGGCCAACGCCTGCTTCGATACCATCATGAAAGTGGGTTGGCCCGAAGGACGCATCCCGCTGGCGGAGACGACCATCTACCTCGCCACCAGTCCCAAGAGCAACTCGGCCTATATGGCCATCAACGATGCCCTCGAACTGGTGCGGCAAACCGGCAACCTGCCCGTTCCCCTGCACCTGCGCAATGCCCCCACCAAACTGATGAAACAGCTTGGCTATGGCGACAACTATAAATACGCCCACGACTACCCCGGCAACTTCGTCCGCCAGCAGTTCCTGCCCGACGAACTGAAAGACCGCCGCATCTGGGAGCCGCAAGCAAATGCCGCCGAGCAAAAGCATAAAGAAAGGATGCAGGCCCTGTGGGGAAAGGAAAGATTTTAGAAATGGAAATTCTGCAGAACAACATTAGAAACAACTTATAATAACACTTATGAAAATAGTAGTCCTCGACGGCTATGCCGCCAACCCCGGAGACCTCTCCTGGGACGAACTGAAGAGCCTGGGCGAATGTACCGTTTACGACCGTACCGCCCCTGCCGAAGTGCTTGAACGTGCTGCCGGAGCAGACATCCTGCTGACGAACAAAGTAGTGCTCGATGCAACAACCATCGCAGCCCTGCCCCAGTTGAAATACATCGGCGTACTTGCCACCGGATACAACATCATTGATACCGCCGCTGCCAAAGAACGGGGTATCACGGTCACCAACATCCCGGCATACAGCACCCCGTCCGTTGCGCAAATGGTTTTTGCCCACATCCTCAACATCACCCAACGGGTGCAGCACTACACCGACGAGATACACAAAGGCCGTTGGACCAACAGCCCCGATTTCTGCTTCTGGGACACTCCGCTCATCGAACTGAGTGGCAAGAAAATCGGTATCATCGGTCTTGGGCAAACCGGCTACAACACCGCCCGCATCGCCATCGGCTTCGGCATGGAAGTACATGCATACACATCCAAATCGCCTTTCCAGCTTCCTCCCGAAATCAAAAAAACGGAGCTCGACGAACTTTTTGTCAACTGCGACATCATCAGCCTGCACTGCCCCCTCACCGACTCCACTCGTGAACTGGTCAATGCCGCCCGCTTGAAACAGATGAAGCCCAACGCCATCCTCATCAACACCGGACGCGGTCCGCTGGTCAACGAACAAGACCTTGCCGATGCACTGAACAACGGAACCATCTTTGCCGCCGGACTGGATGTGCTCTCACAGGAACCTCCCCGTGCCGACAACCCGCTGCTCACCGCCCGGAACTGCTACATCACCCCGCACATAGCCTGGGCAAGCGCCGCAGCACGCGAACGCCTCATGCAAATCATGCTGGATAATATAAAAGCTTTCTTGGACGAAAAGCCGATTAATTCAGTAATAAAATAACCAGCAAAAGGGTGTGACGAAAGCTCCGGCAAGCTTGTAGCCGGGGCTTTCGCCACACTTTTATAAAACACACCCGCGTTAATCATGGGAAAAACCGCCGTCAAAGGTCTATTTCATCTGATACTGATAGCTACCACATTTGCACTGGCTGTTGTCACCATCATCGCATCCCGTTCCGGGCATTACCATCCGGAAAATTCCACCATCATGCCCTTGCTGGGACTTGCCGTACCGGTACTGCTGGTATCCTGCCTGATTGTTGCCCTCTGCTGGGCATTGGCACGCAGGAAATGGGCGTTCGTCACGCTGGCAGCTTTCTTCTTCAACTGGGAATACCTCACAGCTGTTATCCGTTTCGGCTCTCCCCACGAAGTACCCGCCACCGAACCAGCACCGAACCGGCAAGGCGAAAACAGCGGTTACCTCACCGTAGCCACCTACAACGTTCATAACTTCGGAAACGAAATTACCGGCTACTCCTGCAAACAGATTGCCAAGTACATGCAGCAACAACACGTCGATGTACTCTGCTTTCAGGAATTCGGCGAAAACAAACACTTCACGGCAGACAGTCTGCGTCGTGCCCTTTCTCACTGGCAATATGCCATTATCCCCGCAGACGACTCCATCCGCGGCATCCTCCCCATCGCCGTATTTCAGCCGCTACCCGCTTATCGGCGGACGTTTCATCACCTACCCTCACAGCGCCAATTGCAGCATGCTGTGCGACATCATTCTGAATACAGATACCATCCGCTTGCTGAACAATCACCTGCAAACTACCAGCGTCAGCCAGAACCGTAAAAAATGGGAACGCGAACTTGCCACCGACAATACACGCCGTGAAGCGCAAGCCGTACAGGATGCAGCGGAAACCCTGCTATGAAAACTTACGTGAAACGTGCTTTCCAGACCGACAGCATTTGTCAGCTCGCCACTGCCAGTCCTCACCCCGTCCTGGTGTGCGGAGACTTCAACTCCCTACCCTCATCCTACACCTATCACCGGCTCTCCGAGAGCCTCAAGGACGGCTTCAAGACAGGCGGACACGGCTACATGTACACCTACCGTTACGGCAAGCGCATGCTACGCATCGACTATGCCTTCCACTCACCGGAGCTGGAATGCACCGACTACTACTCTCCCAATCTGGATTTATGCAGCGACCACAACCCGGTGATATTTACGGTGAAGTATTAAAAGAGGATTTTAAACACCATCCCACTCTGCCATACCGTATTTCCTCTTACGCTCAAGGTACAATAAAAAAATAGAGCTGCCCCGGTTTCCCGGAACAGCTCTACCGTAAAAATAACATGAACAAAATATCCTTAGAACGTCAAGCGGATACCCACCTGAGCATGCCAGCGTGAGGAAACATCGCTCTTGGTGATTTCGGACTTGTTGTAAATATAGTTAGGAGTGGTCTGACCGTCCACCGTTGTCAGTTTCGTAACGGAAATCGGTGAAAGGTTATAGAGTGAGCCATAGGTTGCTCCCCACTTCTTGTTCAGCATATTGGCAAAGTTGATGATGTCGAAAGTAAATTCCAGTTTGCCCAACCCCTTAGGATTATAGATGGTCTGAGCCAGGTGGAGATTGATTTCATGTTCCCACTTGGTGAGGTTGGAGTTACGCTCGGCATACTGTCCGCGATGCTCCTTGGCATAAGCGTCACCTTCAATCCACTGTTTGAAAGCTTGGCGGCTTTCTTCGGCAGTCATGGTTACTTCTCCCTTTTTGTTTGTGGCATCCACGAACTTCATCTTATCCAACTCTTCGTCAGTCGGAATATACAGCAGGGAGTTACCCTTCTGTCCGTCGCCGTTGAAGTCGGAAGTTTCATTCATGGTCAGGCTGTAACGGTTTCCGGAGAATCCGTTGTAGATAACAGAGATAGAAGTGCTCATCCAGTTGTTCCAGTATTTCGGAGTAGTATAAGCCACCTGAGCCATTACGCGGTGAGGAATATCGAACTTGGAGAAACCCAGTTCATTACCGCTGTTGGTGTCGCGGGAGTAGTTGTACTTCCAGTTAGAGTAGGCAACGGAAGAAGTTCCGTCGTTTACAGACTTGGAGTGTCCGAAGGTATAAGATGCAGACATGTCAAGACCGAAACCGAAGTGTTTCTCCAGCAAGGCCGAAAGAGCATAGCTATAACCCTTGTTTGTATTCTTCAGGTTGATGATAGAGTAATAGTCACCCGCCTGTACCTTATAAGAAGGAGAAGCGGAAGCCTCTACACCCGGAACGGCATACACCTGTCCGTTTTCCACAAGAGCAAGATTCTCGAAGAATACATTATTCATGGTTTTGGAGTAAACACCCTCGAGAGTCATCTTCACATTACCCGGCAAGAACTGCTCCCAAGCCAGATTGGCACGCAATACCTGCGGATACTTGAACTTCTTGTCGGTAGTCACGATATCCTGCTTCATGCTTCCTGTAGCGGCAGCCAGCGGATTATCCTTGTATTCTCCCAATGAAGGAGCTTCATTGGTATCATTCTTGCCCGATTCATCCTTGGGCTGAAGAGTAGTACCTTTCTGTTCCATACCCGTATTGTTGAACGAGTTACTGAGCCATACAAACGGAACACGTCCGGTAAAGATACCTACACCACCGCGGATAAGCGTACGATGTTCTTCGTCGGTATACCAGCTAAAGCCCACACGCGGTGAAACCATCAGCTTGGCACTCGGAGTTTCGCCTACGCGCACACCCATATTACGTCCGGCTGCAAAGTCGTTGAAAGTAGGATTCACAGTAGGTTTGTTGAACAGCAGAGGAATATCGAAACGGATACCGTAGGTGAAGTTGAAGTCTCTTGACACTACCCACTTGTCCTGAGCGTAGAAGCCGAACTGACCAGCTTTCATAACAGGAGCATATTTCAGGTTACCACCCGTCATATCGGGGTCGCTGTACTTGTAAGTAAACTTGTAGGGCTTGTCTTGCAGGAAGTGATCCAAAGAGTTATAGTACCATGCACCTTCCGAAGCCTGGATAAACAAGTTGCTGATTTTGTAGATTTCGTTGTGAGTACCGAACGTCAGTGTATGGTTGCCAAGATACCAAGAGAGGTTATCCTCAAAGCTATACACATCCTGATTCAGCTTGTTGGCACCGGAAGAAAACTCCGTACCGATATTGGCTGTAATCTTAGTTTCACCGTCACCGCCTGTGACATTGCTGATTTGCACACAAGGACCTGCATATTCCGTATCGCGGAAGTCACGGACAAACGTACCCGATGCACGCAACTCGTTGTAGAGGTTATCTCCCAGACGGGAGTTCAACTCGGCCACTACCGAATTCATCTTGTTGTTCATGCGATAACCGCTGTTGCCGAAGTAGTAAGTGGTGGAATTTGCTCCGTACACATCTTTATAAGAGTTGTTGTGCTGGTAGCGTACGGCAAGTTTATGCTTTTCGCTGATATTCCAGTCCACACGTGCCAGAAGACCGAAAGATTTCTGTTCGATATCACGTTCACCGTAAGTTTCTTCTATACCGGTGAGCTTCTTAGTATTGGTCGGCAATCAGCTTAGGCAGTGGTGCTGGTGATGTAATTAGTGGTATATCCCGGATAAGTGCTTTGAGGGATAGCTGTTCTTCTTACCTTCTGCACTGACAAAGTAGAACAGTTTGTTCTTGATAATGGCACCACCCAACGTACCACCGTAGGTACGGTCGAACTGCTGGGACATCGGCGACTTCTCGTAACCGCGTACGGCGCTATACTTGCCATACATGTTCTGATTGTTGAAATAAGTGTAAGCGGAACCGTGGGTTTCGTTCGTACCCTGCTTGGTGATGGCGTTGATGCCACCGCCCGTAAATCCGCTTTGGCGAACGTCGTAGGGAGCCACCACTACCTGAATTTCCTGAATGGCATCCATAGAGATAGGATTGGCACCTGTCTGAGCACCATTCGTGCCACCGGCAGAAAGACCGAACACGTCGTTGGCCACCGTACCGTCAATCTGGAAACTGTTGTAACGGTTGTTGGAGCCTACGAAAGTGATACCGCCGTTTTTGGAAGTCATAGCCAACGGACTGTTCTTCACGATGTCGTAGATGTTACGGTCTACGGTCGGAGTGTTTTCAATGGCGTTGGCAGAGAAGTTGGTAGCAGCACCGCTTTGTGTTTTGGCATCGGCTACGACAACCACTTCATCCAGCAATTCCGAACTGGGATGCAGTTTTACGTTTTGTGTATAAGTGTTACCCAATTCCAGCATGATACCGGTGAATACTGCGCTCTGATAACCTACATAAGACACCGTAAGCTTGTACGGGCCACCCGTACGCATACCCTGGATCGTATAACGTCCATCCACATTGGTGATAGCACCGTACTGTGTACCGGAAGGCTCATGAACGGCAATAATCGTCGCTCCGATTACCGTTTCACTCTGTTCGTCGGTCACCTTACCGCTGATAGCGGAAGTCGTAACCTGCGCATTTACGCCCACAGCCGTCAGAACCAGCATAAACGTAAAAATAAGTCTTAATACTTTTAACATAATAGTTTTTAATTGGTTTCTTAAAATGTTATATTTTCGAAAACATTGGCAAAGATAAGCAAAATAATATATAAATACATTACAATCATGCTACATTTTTTAAGAATTGAGTCTACAGCTATCCAGATACAACATATAACGTAAAAAACTATTCCACACATGGCAATACCACCGCAAACCGGCTTCCCCGCCCTACTTGCGACTCCACTTCGATACACCCGCCCAACTTTTCTGCTATAGCCTTGCAGATGGCAAGCCCCAATCCCACACCTTGCGAAAACTCACTGCGCTTATAGAAACGGGCGAAAATCATCTCCTGCTCCTCTTTCGGAATACCGATTCCGGTATCTTCCACGTAAATGCTCACCTCGTTGGTAGCAGGCCGGTAGATGTATCCCAACTTGATGTAGCCTTGGGGCGTGAATTTATTGGCATTGTTCAGAAAGTTCGTAATGACCTGCGTCAGCCGTATGCAGTCCACGTTCACAAAGACATCCCTGTCGGAGAAATCCGTGACAAACTCCAGTGACGGGTTAATCAGCACACTATGTGTCTGGTAAATCGTTTCGAGCAGATGATGAACACTCTCCCGGCGCAGGTCGAAAGACATGTTTGCAGTCTCCATGCGCGAGAGCTGCAGTACATCGTCCACCAGTTTCAGCAGCAGTTTGGTATTGGTGTTGATGATGCCTGCATACTCCTGCTTCTCCGCTCCGGACAGCTCCGGATCGTACACCAGCAGATTGGCAAAACCCGCTATGGCATTGAGAGGTGTACGTATCTCATGGCTCATGTTGTTCAGGAACGACTGTTTCAGTTCGGCATGCTCTGCCAGACGACGGGCACGTATCAGTTCCTCTTCATGGTCCTTGATGTCCTGAATGTTCTGCAACACTCCAGTAATGATATGCCTGCCGCCTGTGGTTGCAGACAGCGTACTGTAACGCAGTTCCCACCATTCGTATCCCTCTTCTGTGAAATCGAAGCGGTACTGCCCTTTGTGGCTGCGCACAGTTTCCGACGCGCGATAATTGCGGTAGAACCGCCCCCGGTCGTCAGGATGGATAAAATCCATTATCTCGTCCAAAGTGATACGCTCACGCGGGTGATGGATAACCTCATAGAAGTGCGCGTCGCAGATAATCCCCTCACCTTCCATACGCCATACGTATGTGGAACTTCCACTGATGGCAAGTGCCAGCGTCTCGTGCTCGTAACGCAGGGAGTGCAGTGCCTCGTGTTTACGCCTGCGCTCCACGGAAAGACTTCGGATGAGGAAACCTATCAGCAACAACAGAAGCAGACCGAAAAGGGATGCCATATATAATAAGGTGTAACGGTAACGCTCCGTAAAGGGCATGTACATTATGGTGTATTCCTTGGGAATACAGCTCAGAGGAATACCGTAGCGTTGCAACACGTGCCAGTTCACCACGTACCGTTTGGCACAGTACCTCACTTGCTCGGCAGGCATCCTTCCCCGAAGACGTTCGGCGATACCCTGCCCCATATCATCCAGTTGCGTTTCAATAGTGGCGAAATAGCCGCCCAAAGCATAGTCCGACAGACCAAAGCCTTTATTTACCGTCGCGAAGCAGGGATTTTGAAAGAAACTGGCAGAGTGCACGGTTATGAAGTTACGGTGAGTAAAAAGGCATAGCGTACGGCTGCCATATCCCGTCCACGCCACTTGGGTAAGTGAGAGCGAGTCGCTGTTGAGACGAACAATGGCTGTAGTGTCGAAACGTTCGTTTTCCCAGTTCACGCCGGGAACCAAGGACGGCAGATCATCGCCCAACTTCCGGTGAGTCGAAACGTGCATGCCCACCCGTCCGCAGTAAATCTCGTAGCCTTGTCCGTCGAACTGTTTCATGAGGTCCTCCCATATGAAGCGGTCGAGCACATTGTTACGGTTTATCACGCACACACGGGATTTGCCCATGATACGCTCCAGCATACGTACGGTATTTAGATAGTCGGGAGCATCGGCATAGCCCGTCACATTGGGATAGCGTTCCAACAGTTGGCGATTGGGATAATTCACGCCGCTGAACACCACAGGCAAGTCGTGCAACAAAGGATTGCCGCAGGCCATGAGCGAGTAAGTGGCCTGATCATCCAGCACTGCCACAAGATGGGCGCCCCAGCGGGTAAAATCATCAATGAAATCCGAACAGAACTCCTCTTCCTTATCGGACAGCAGACCGTCGCAGTTCAGGAAATATTCGCGGAAATCGCAGGACAAGCCACGCTTTGCCAATGCCTCACATAGCAACCGGCGGGTGCGCTCCGCATCTGGATACCCCTCTTCGTAGGAGTGGACAAGAGCTATCTTATACTGCCTGGCATAAGGCTTATGCCCGCATCCCGACAGGCAAAGCAGAATTAGCCAGCAAGGCAACAGGACAGCTATTGTCTTTATGTTCATTTTGTTTGTTCTTCTTTTGCACTTGCCAAGATAGTAATACATACCGGAAACAAATTGTTTTGAATATCGTTGATATTATAAAATTAAAAAAACATTGCCGCTTTTATTTTTGAATGCCCTGCACCATACTTGCCGAGATGCCAACAGTACGTCATCATCTACCACCGCCTTTTCTTCCTACAGGCTTTCTGCAATGCCACACCGAACAGACAGCAAGCGCATTTCAATTCTTTTGGGGAGAGTTTATCCAAATTGTCGAGAATACCGGAGATCGAATAGTTTTTATCAAGAAACTCATAAGGGTCGGCAGCTTCTTCCAAATCCTGCTTCATCAGGCAGGTGCATAGAGGACTTTTATCCATTAGTTTATTTTTTGGGTTTATGTAAGGGGTTATCTTATCTGCTTTACAAAAACATGTCGGGAAAACACCCATCGAAAAAACACACCTCACTCCCCTTACGGAAAGAAGGACGCTCAAAGATAACACTTTTTGCCATTATTTACATGATTATGGATAAATAATACAATAAAAAAGAAGAAATAAGCCGTATGACAGGAACATTACAACGGCTGTACCGAATTTGATAAGAGTGAGTGAAATGAATACCTAACTAAATCAGTTCGTTACGCCAACATAGTAATATACTAAGCGATATTTTTACCGACATGAAATCGATGAATCTGTAAGAAAACAAAACGGGAGGAACTGTCCTTTACAGGACAACTCCCCCCGTCTTTTTCAGAGTTTTTTGAAATGATGTTACATCCTATTATTGCATAACAGGTGCCATTTCATCCCATGTGTAAGCATTATCTTCCTTGCTGTAGTAGAACGACATAGCATAATTACCATTGCCACGTCCGCCGTATATCTTATAGATAACAGTATAGCTTATATCCGGGTCGGGATTATTCACCATATCGGGCAGCAGGATAAGCGGGAAGGCTTCTTTTGCCAGACGTTCGTCCATGATAGCCTGGATTTCCTCATCTTTCAAATCGTTCAGATAGCCGTCTACATTGTAATATTGAGTCCAAGTGGAATACTTGTTGTTGATATTGTTATTCTTTGTATCGGCGCCGAAATAGTACTCGGAAGTTGTGTTCTGCGTACTCATAAACTCCGGTTTGTTTTCCTTCACCCACTCTACCAACTTAGTGTATTCAGCATTGGTGAGAGACAGTTCCTTGATATCGCTGATAAGGTTGGAGAGCTTCCATTCCTTGCCGTCGAATTTCATCACTGTGATGCGCTCGGTAACGGAAACAACAATGGATGCCTTCGGGTTATATACCTCCCAAGCGGAACCGTTGTAACGGTAAATAGTTTTTTTCTCTTTACCGGATACTTTATAAGTTACTTCTACAGTCAGACCTTCCTTGGCAACATAGGTATATTTGTTCTGCAGGAATATCGGCAAATAAGCATCAGCCTGCTCATCGGAAACAAATGTGTCATTAGCTCCCGGCTCGCCAGCTTCTATACCCATAGCGTCATAATCCTGTTCTTCCAATGGAAGTTTCTTATCTGCATCGTAAGGAAT
>ENA-OQKR01000267-OQKR01000267.1-human-gut-metagenome-genome-assembly--contig:-NODE-267-length-22813-cov-3.919995_pt1 | contig 22813 bp, 21 predicted proteins | sample MGYA00242803_ERZ504806 | MGnify/ENA primary metagenome ERZ504806 (study PRJEB26092, sample SAMD00036399) | human gut metagenome | host: Homo sapiens | study: EMG produced TPA metagenomics assembly of...
AGATCAAGGAAGTCGAGCGCGGCCGCATCAAGGAATACGCCGAGCGCGTTCCGGGCTCCGAGTACCACGAGGGCAGCAAGGGCGTGTGGACCGTCAAGGGCGACATCGCTCTGCCGTGCGCCACCCAGAACGAGGTTGATGGCGAATCCGCACAGAAGCTCGTGGACAACGGCGTGACCGTGGTCGTCGAGGGTGCGAACATGCCGTCCACCCCGGAGGCCATCGAGGTCTACCAGAAGAACGGCGTGCTGTACGGCCCGGCCAAGGCTGCCAACGCCGGTGGCGTGGCCGTCTCCGGCCTGGAGATGAGCCAGAACAGCTACCGCCTGTCTTGGACCTTCGAAGAGGTCGACGCCAAGCTCAAGTCCATCATGGAAGAAATCGTCGCCAACTCCCTGGCCGCCGCCAAGGAATACGGTCACGAGGGTGACCTGATGCTCGGTGCCAACGCCGCAGGCTTCGTCAAGGTCGCCAACGCCATGGTTGCCCAGGGCGTGCTGTGACGCTTGCCGCTGAGCAATCGCTGAGCAGTGCTGAGCAATACTAAGCAGTACTAAGCAGTAGCGTAATGCCCTTGCTTCCCCGTGAGGAGGCAAGGGCATTGCTATATGTACAACGAGCAACAAGTGCTATCCCAAATACGTAAGCATTGCGCACCACTATACGAGTGAATTCTTGGATATGATCATCGATCCAAGCTAACTGCATTCAGAGGGGTACTGAATATGGGAAACCCCGAGTATAAACGCCGTCATTGCAACGCTTATACTCGAGGTTTCGTGGTTCAGGTACCCCTTTGAAAGCAGTTGGCTTTCTGCAAAGCCATCAATGTACCTCTTTCAACGGAGATAGCCCCCCGTCTACAAGGTCACCAGGTCCGGTTCGCAGCAACGCTTTCAATCACTGCTGGCGATTGCGGCGCACTGCTACCAGCGCCAAGCCAGCAACGAGCAGCGGCACGGCGACTACAACCACCGCAATGATGGCCGAGCCGGTTTCCGGCATGGTGTCGGCCTTGGCCGCCGAATCCGCGTTAGGCGAGGCGTTGCCGCCCGGCTGAGTCGGCTGCACATCAGTGCCGGTCGAGTAGTTCGGGTCGTAAGCGAATGGCCACGCGCCATCCGGCACAACCCACTGACCAGCCGCCGAGCCGAAGCCCAGTGCCGCGAGCAATTCAGCACGCTTCGCCTGCACCTGAGCCTCATCCAAAGCAGACATCGAGCCGAGCACGACGTTCTTATAATCAGCCGGATCAAGCAGCGCGCCGGTTTCATCGTGGCTGGCGTATTCCGCGAATCGCACATCATCGTGGAAGGTCACGTCCACGCTTTTGCCGCTCTGGTTCTTGCTGGTCCACACATTCCAACGATTCTTGGTGATCTTGCTGGACATCGTGCTGTCGAGGTAGGTCACGGCCGAGGAAGTGTCCGTATACGCCGAGTTCTTCGTACCCAAATCCACGCCGGTCACATAGCTGCTGCCGTCGCCCTTACGCACCTGCGTGTACTGCGCGAACGTCTGCCACGGGCGGCCCAGCGAAAGCTTGGCATCGTCGTCATATGCTGCGGCAACGGTCAAGTTGCAGCGGTCAAACACCAGGCCCACGCCGGACTTCTTGGTGTTGGCGGCGGTGAAGTAGCCGTTGTTCTTGCCGGCGAACGCGGCCATGTGCAGCTCGGTGCCGGCGAAGTAGGCGTTGGCGTCGCCGAACACGAAATCAACCGTGCCTTCGATGTAGCCGCCGTCCACGTACACGCGGTTGCCGGCGCCCTGCACGTACAGAGTGTCCTGACGGCCGATGATGCGGCTGTTCTTCAGGTACACCTTGTCTGCCTGGGTGTTCAGCGCCACGGCCGGCGTCTGCTCGCCCGCCGCCGTGTGATCCACCACGTTGTAATCGTTCTGGAAGGTGATGCCGTAGGCGGAGAAACCTGTGGCACCCGCGCCAATGGTCACGGTGGCGCACTTGTTGGTGCCAAGGTCGAATTCATCCTGCGGCACAAACTTGCCGTCGGCATCGAATGTGTTGGACGAATGTAGCTGGCGCGAATCGTCACCGCGCGCTTGGCGGTCACGTCGGCGTTGGCGAAGGTGACGCCCGGCTTGGTCACGGTGATCTTCTCGCGATAGTCGCCCGGAGTGATCTTCAGCACTAGTCGGTCGGTTTCGGAAGAGTCGTTAGCATCCAGAGCGGCTTGAATGGTCCGGTACTGGCCGTTCGGGCCCACGGTGACCGTGTGGCTGGTGGCGGCGGGGGAGCCGGCCGCGTAGTCGATGGCGATGCCGGTCAGGTACAGGCTGCCCGTGCCTTCAACGGAGAGCGGCACGTAGCGCGTGCTGTCGGTTGCGATGGTTACAGCAGTGCCGGTGGTGATGTCCGTACCGTCGAGCTTGAGCGTAGGACCGTACAGCTGGCCCTTCACGGTGACTGTAGCGCCGCCCTCGGCCTGTGCGACCGGAATGTACAGGATGGTTCCAGCGTTCACCTGAGTATCGCTGCCGCCGCTTGCCGCGGTAGTACGCGGGTTGAACTTGGCGCCTTGCGCCCGAGCGTCGATGGCGACGCCTTGGTAGTTGTCGGTAGGCCCTGCACGGCCGGTCGATCGATGCCGGTTTCCGTGAAGTCCCAGTTCGTGTCTTTGGCCGCGACCGTGGGCGTACCGGGGAACTCGGGTTCCGGCTGCTGTTCGGCAAGGGCGATGCCGTTGAGATAGGTCTGGGCAGTGAAGGTGACGTTTACCGTACGAGCCGACTCCGCAGCAGGCAAGGCGATAACTGTGTTGTCGCTGCTCACTTCACCGGCATCCGCGGTAATAGTGGTGGTGCCGCCGGACAACGCAAGGGTGATGGTGGCTGTATTGGTGTGGGCTGGCACCGGGATGCTGATGATGGTTCCGGCGTTGATCTGGGTGTCATTGGCGCGCGGCGCAAACTTGGCACCGTTTGCAGTGGCATCGATGGTCAGCCCGTCGAACGTCTGGGATCCGCCTTGTATAGTGCCGAGAGCCGCCAGCTCAGTGTTGTTCGCAGGATTCAGCACCCATTCGCGATTGATGGATTCCGCGGCTTGCGTGCTGCTGGTGGTGCCGGTGCTCGGCGACGTTGCTTCCGCGGCCGATGCAGTGGCTGCCGCACCGCCAAATATCATGCTTGCAGCCAACAGCACACCGGCAGCACGAATAATGGTGTTTTTCATGGGTGTTCTCTCTTATGTATCGATGTACAACAACGAAAGCCGCTTTCGGAACACCCGAGTCGGTTTTGCAGCCTGAAAGCAGGGCTTCACCTGCTGAGGGGAACACGACTATCGGGCATTTCCCAGCCTGTCTTCGCGTTCAAAATATCACCGAAAAAAATGCGACTGGAACCCCGTAGCACAACAAGAAAAAAGGGGGTGCACCCCATGTGTTGGGATGCACCCCTAAGTGGTCAATAAGGGGGAGTTGGAATGGGACTCATGACTCCCCCCCCAGCGGCGCCAAGCTGCCACACGCTGGCAGACCAACACCACTGTGTGCATTCTCTGCGTCGGCGGCAGTCCAAAACTTGGCCCAGCAACGACGCTTGCTGTGCCCAGCGTCGGCAGAGGGCCAAGAATTGGACGCATACGACACAGAACGCACCCTCAGCGTCGGCAGAACTCCAAGATCTGTACCGCTGACGACGGTAAGCCCTCCACAGCGTCGTCAGAGATACAAAATCTGTCCCAACACCGACGCCTGCCACCCCCAGCGTCGCCGGAGTCCCAAGTCTCGGCCCAGCAACGACGCCTGCGATCCCCACACATAAGAAACCGCACCTCCGATCATCGAATCTGAATTACTTCAGTCCAACAACCGGGGTGCGGTTCACTGAGGAGAGTTCCGTCAGTATAGCTATATCAGTCGTCGCCGAGCGTAACGTGCACACCGCCGACCAGAGAGCTGACCACGTTGTAGATCAGTGCCGCAATGGTGGCCAGCAGAGTGAAGATCACCACTTCGACAATCGAGAAGATGGTGACGCCGGAGACCACGGTGGTAAGGGACAACACGTTCTTGAGATCGAAACCGCCTGCATCAAGACCGGTGGAAGACACAATCTGCGTAATCTGGCTGAATACACCGACCACATCAAGCAGCACCCATACGATCGCGGAGGCAACGACCTGAATAATCGCCACGGCGATGGACAGCATGAACGTCACCTTGGCCACGGACCAAGCATCCACGCGGGTCAGCGACAAGCTCATGCGGCGAGCCCTGGGGGCGCTACGGCGAGGTGCCGGACGCACGGGAGTGGCGGCACCTGAAGAAGGCAACGCGGATTCTTCCGGATCGCTGGACACGGAGCGTGCCACGCGGGGAGCGTGCTCAGTACCGATCAGCGGCTCGACATGCTCGTTCTGCGTATTGCCGACTGCCGGCGGTATGATCCGGGGCTCGTTGTCTTCGAGATTCTCGCTCATCGTTTCTCCTTAACAGGCTTGGCGGTAGCCTCTGCTGTATGCGAGGCTACCAGCTTTTCAGGACGCTGCTCACGCCTCGTCCGCGTTGTTCACATTCTCGCCGGATTGTGCGGTCTCGGCGGTGCCGTTCGCCGCGGCATCGCCGCCATCCTCGGGCTCGTCCTTCTCCTCGTTACGGGCGATGGAGAGAATCGTGTCGCCCTTGTCGGGCTTGGCAAAGGTCACGCCCTGGGTGTTGCGCCCGGTGCGCTTGACTTCGTCCACGTTGGAGCGAATCACCTTGCCGGACTTCATGATGGCCATAACCTGATCGTCTTCGGACACCACGAGCGCGCCGACCAGAGCACCACGGCCCTCGACCAGTTGCACGGCCTTGATACCCAGGCCATTGCGGCCCTGCAGACGGTATTCGCTGATGGCGGTGCGCTTGGCGAAGCCCTCGTTGGTGACCACGAACAGGTCCTTGTCGGAGTCGCCAGGGACCACATCCATGGCCAGCAGGCTGTCGTCGTTACGGAACTTCATGCCCTGCACGCCGGCGGTCTGGCGGCCCATCGGGCGCAGCTGCTCGTCGTCGGCCTGGAACTTGAGGCTCATGCCGAGTTTGGAGACCAGGATGATGTCGTCCTCGGCGTTGCACAGCGCGGCGCCGATGAGCTCGTCGGCGTTCTCGCCGTTCTCGTCGGCCATGAGGCGCACGGCGATCAGGCCGCCCTGGCGCGGGGAATCGTACTCGGCCAGCGGGGTCTTCTTGACCTTGCCGGAACGGGTGGCGAGCACCAGATACTTGGCCACCTCGTAGTTCGGGATGGACAGCACGGTCTGGATGGACTCATCAGGCGCGAACTGCAGCAGGTTGGCCACGTGCTGGCCCTTGGAGTCGCGCGAGCCCTCGGGCAGCTCGTAGGCCTTGATGCGGTACACGCGGCCCTTGTTCGTGAAGAACAGCAGCCAGTTGTGCGTGGAGGTCAGGAAGAAGTGATCCACCACGTCGTCCTCGCGCAGCTTGGTGCCCTTGATGCCCTTGCCGCCGCGGTGCTGGGAGCGGTATTCGTCGGCCTTGGTGCGCTTAATGAAGCCGGAGTGGGTCACGGTGACCACCACGTTCTCTTCGGCGATCAGGTCTTCGACGTTCATCTCGCCGGAGAACGGCAGGATCTTGGTGCGGCGGTCGTCGCCGTACTTGGCGACGATCTCGTCGAGCTCGTCGCCGATGATCTTGCGCTGGCGTTCCGGCTTGGCGAGGATGTCGATGTAGTCGGCGATCTTGCGCTGCAATTCCTCATGCTCGGCCACGATCTTGTCGCGGTTCATGCGGGTCAGCGTGCGCAGCTGCATGGCCAGGATGGCGTCCGCCTGCACCTGGTCGATGTCCAGCAGCCCCATAAGGCCCGTACGTGCGGTGTCGGTGTCTTCGGAGGCACGGATGAGGGCGATGACCTCGTCCAGCATGTCGAGGGCCTTCAGATAGCCCTGCAGGATGTGGTCGCGCTCTTCGGCCTCGCGCTTCAGGTACGCGGTGCGGCGGGCGATCACGTCGAGCTGGTGGTTCACCCAATGGCGGATGAAGGCGTCCAGGCTCAGCGTGCGCGGCACGCCGTCGACCAGCGCCAGCATGTTGGCGCCGAAGGTCTGCTGCAGCTGGGAGTGCTTGTACAGGTTGTTCAGGACCACCTTCGGCACGGCGTCGCGCTTGAGCACGAGCACGAGGCGCTGGCCGGTACGGCCGGAGGTCTCGTCGCGCATGTCGGCGATGCCCTGGATCTTGCCGTCGCGCACGGCCTCACGAATGGAGACGACGAGGCGGTCCGGGTTGACCTGGTAGGGCAGTTCGGTGACCACCAGGCACATACGGCCGTTGATCTCCTCAGTGTTGACCACGGCACGCATGGTGATCAGGCCACGGCCGGTGCGGTAGGCCTGTTCGATGCCCTTGTGGCCGAGGATGGTGGCGCCGGTGGGGAAGTCCGGTCCCTTGATGATGCGGATCAGGTTTTCCAACAGTTCCTCGCGGCTGGCGTCCGGGTGGTCGAGCGCCCAGTGGACGCCGTCCGCCACCTCGCGCATGTTGTGCGGCGGGATGTTGGTGGCCATGCCGACGGCGATGCCGGCGGAGCCGTTGACGAGCAGGTTCGGGAAGCGGGCCGGCAGCACGGTCGGCTCCTGGGTCTTGCCGTCGTAGTTGGGCACGAAGTCGACGGTGTCCTTGTCGATGTCGCGCACCATTTCCATGGCCAGCGGGGCCATACGGCATTCGGTGTAACGCATGGCGGCGGCCGGGTCGTCGCCGGGGGAGCCGAAGTTGCCCTGGCCGTCGACGAGCATGTTGCGCATCGACCAGGACTGGGCCATACGCACCAAAGTGTCGTAGATGGCGGAGTCGCCGTGCGGGTGGTACTTACCCATCACGTCGCCGACCACGCGGGAGCACTTGTTGTAGCCGCGATCGGGGCGGTAGCCGCCGTCGTACATCGCGTAGATCACGCGGCGATGCACGGGCTTCATACCGTCGCGCACGTCCGGCAGGGCGCGCTCGACGATCACGGAGAGGGCATACGCCAGATAGGACTCGCGCATCTCCTGCTGCAGGTCCTTGCGCTGGATGCGTTCGCCGGTGTCCATCAGGCCGTAGTCGGTAGTGTCCGCCTCCTGCGGGCTCAACGGCTCCATCGAGCCGTCCGGCGTGAACTGCTCGTCGCCGGTGTTGTTTTCATCTGCCACTGTTGTTCCTTTAGTTGTCTAAGTCCGTTGTGTACCTCCCTCTGACGAGGGAGGTTGGAGGATTCCGTTACGCATCGATCCAACGCACGTTCTTGGCGTTGCGCTGGATGAAGAGGCGGCGGGGTTCGACCTCATCGCCCATCAGCATCGAGAAGGTCTCGTCGGCCGCGGCGGCGTCCTCGATGTGCACCTGCTTCAGAATGCGGTGCTCGGGGTCCATGGTGGTCTCCCATAGCTCCTGGTAGCTCATCTCGCCCAGACCCTTGTAGCGCTGGATGCCTTCGCCCTTGGGCAGCTGGCGTCCGTTGGCCTTGCCTTCGGCGAGCACGCGGTCGCGCTCGGCGTCGGTGTACACGAAGTCGTGCGGGCCCTTGGTCCACTTCAGGCGGTACAGCGGCGGCATGGCCACGTACACGTAGCCGGCGGTGATCATCGGGCGCATGTAGCGGAAGAACAGCGTCAGGTTCAGGGTGGCGATATGCGCACCATCCACATCGGCATCGGCCATGATGATGACCTTGTGGTAGCGGACCTTGGAGATGTCGAAGTCCTCGCCGTAGCCGCCGCCGACCGCGGTGATCAGCGATTCGATGGTGTCGGACTTCATCATGCGGTCCAGGCTGGCGCGCTCGGTGTTGAGGATCTTGCCTCGCAGCGGCAGGATGGCCTGCGTGATCGGGTTGCGGCCCTGGATGGCGGAGCCGCCTGCGGAATCACCCTCCACGATGAACAGCTCGCACTCTTCCGGGTTGTTCGACTGACAGTCCTTGAGCTTGTCGGGCATGCCGGCGGACTCGAAGATGGACTTGCGGCGGGTGTTCTCGCGGGCTTTCTTGGCGGCCAGACGGGGCACGGGAGGCCTCGGATGGGCCTTCTGGATGATGTTCTTGGCCTCGGCCGGGTGGGCGTCGAACCAGTCGCCGAGCTTGTCGGTCATCACGCGCTGCACGAAGGTCTTGGCTTCGGAGTTGCCGAGCTTGGTCTTGGTCTGGCCTTCGAACTGCGGGTTGGTGAGCTTGACGGAGATCACGGCGGTCAGGCCTTCACGCACGTCGTCGCCGGAGAGGTTCTCGTCCTTGTCCTTGAGGATGCCCTTGTCTCGCGCGTAACGGTTGACCAGCGAAGTCAGCGCGGCGCGGAAGCCCTCCTCGTGGGTACCGCCCTCGGTGGTGGAGATCGTGTTCGCGAAGGTGTGCACGGCCTCGGAGTAGGCAGTGGTCCACTGCATGGCGAGTTCGGCGGAGATGCCGAGCTTCAGGTCTTCGGCCTCGAAGCTGATGACGTCCTCTTCCACCGGCGTGGCCTTGCGCACCTTGACCAGATAGTCGACGTAGTCCTTGATGCCGTTGAGGTACTGGTAGGTGACGGTCTGGTGCTTTGCGCCGGGCTCGTCCGCGGCGTCGCCGGCCACCTCGTCGCCGGCCTGGTCGTTCTCACGCTCGTCAGTCAGGCTGATCTTGAGGCCCTTGTTCAGGAAGGCCATCTGCTGGAAGCGGGAACGCAGCGTCTCGAAGTCGTAGATGGTGGTCTCGAAAATCTTCGGGTCGGCCCAGAAAGTCACAGACGTACCGGTGGACTCGCCTTCGGTCATCGGCTCGCCCTGCTTCAAGGGCGCGGTGGGGTGCTGGTCGATGTACGTCTGGGTCCAGTGGAAGCCCTGACGGCGCACTTCGATGTCCACGCGGGTGGAGAGTGCGTTGACCACGGAGATGCCCACGCCGTGCAGACCGCCGGACACTGCATAACCGCCGCCGCCGAACTTGCCGCCGGCGTGCAGCTTGGTCATCACGGTCTCCACACCAGAGACGCCCTCGCCGGGCACCTCATCGACCGGGATACCTCGACCATCGTCCACCACACGGATGCCGTTGTCCGGCAGAATGGTGATCTCGATATGGCTGGCGTATCCGGCCAGCGCCTCGTCGACCGAGTTGTCGACGATCTCATAGACCAGGTGGTGCAAACCGCGCGGGCCGGTGGAACCGATGTACATACCGGGGCGGATACGCACGGCCTCAAGTCCTTCGAGCACCCTCAGATCGGAGGCCTCATAATGCTCGGGGGCCATGGATTCGTCAAGTTCGCCTTCGGTCAATTCCGCATTGTTGATGCGTTCCGCAGCCGCCTTCAGCTGCTCCTCTTTGCTGGTTTCGTCTGCCAACAGGCTTCCTTCCGTGACTACAGGGTCAACCTCCGTCATGAAGGTCATTCACGGAGGTGATATGGCTTACGAGGCCCATAAAGGGCTCTTCTAGCCATTTGACCATACTGCATGTGATTTTACTCGTCTAACCCGACGAGCGCCATAGCGAGGCTTCTGCGAATTTGTTTGGTATCTTGGCTACCGCCGCCGAGCCCATTTGCGTGTGTATCCGGCGGCCGGGCCGGTCACGCGAATCTCGGTGATGGTCAATCCTTTGAGATTGCGACGGATGGTATCGGTGAGTTGGGGGATAAGGTAGGTCAGCTGCGTGGCCCAGACCGTGGATTCGGCGCGGATGGTCAGTACGCCGTCAGTGAAATCGGCGACTGCCGAATGGCTGGCGATGGCCTGACCCACCACTTGGTCCCAATGGTTGCGCAATTGCGCAAGCTTCATATTCGCCGTCCAGACGCCGTTGCCGGCGATGGTGGTCATCACGCTGCCCAGTTCAGCCGGATCGCGCCCCGGTTTGCCGAAGTTTTCGATGGCCTCTTCACGGCGGCGTCTGTAGTCCTTCAAGGTCGCCCCGCGACGGGAGAGCCGCTCGAATATTTCGGCCGGCAGTTTGGTCTCGTCCAGGTTGAGTTGGCGGGCGATCGGCGGGTTCATGACACTTTCCGTTCTACGGACGCGCTGTCCACCGCGGTTTTTTCGTCATACCCACCCAAACTCTCATTTTCCCGCGAATTGGACAAATTGCCCAGAGTTGGCAATATCACGGAAGCTGGTTCGTCCAGTGCGGCCACGTCGATGCGATGGGCCGATTCATAGTCGGGCACATCGCCTTCAGCGGCCACGGTAATCAGCACCTGATCCTGTTTTCTGGCGAAATCAAGAATCTGCGTGCGCCGGCTGTCGTCAAGCTGGGCGAACACATCATCGAGAATCACAATCGGCTGCAATCCCAACCGGTCACGCACTATTTCGAACAATGCCATTTTCAAGGCCAACGCCATCGTCCACATCTCGCCGTTCGAAGCGAACTCGCGGGCGGGAATACCGCCCAACTCAAGGTTCATGTCATCGCGCTGCGGACCGATAAGGTTCACGCCGCGAGCCACTTCACCGGGGTAGATGCGTTGGAAATGCTCGCTAATCTGCGGATGCGGATCGTCGAACATCAGCACTTCGTCGAATGAAGGCGCATAAGTGAGCGTCACCTGCTCGCCGGCACCGGCCAAGTCGGCGTAAATCGCGGCAAATGGCTCGGCAAGCAGACCGATCACATGAGCGCGCATACGGGTCAACGCCACACCGGCTTCGATGAACTGGCCGGTCCAGATTTCCAAACCGCTCAGAACCGCATCCATCGGCTGGCCATTGTTGACATTGGCATTCAATTGCTTCAACAATGTGGCACGCTGTTTGGCGATGCGCGTGAACTGTTGCAACGTCTGCATGTATCCGGGCTCGAGCAGAGCCGCAGCCTGATTCATCATGGTGCGGCGTGCTCCCGGATCGCCGGACACCAACCGCTGATCTTCGGGAGTGAAGGAAACGCTGGGAATCTTGCCGATGATATCGCGCAGATACAGCGACGACCCCGAGTTGATGCGGGCTCGGTTGGCACCACGCGCATGAATTGACGCTTCATACGTAGTGGTTTGACCGGCATCATCAGCGACGTTCGCGCGGATAGTGGCCGTGGTCTGCCCGCGTTCGATCAGCGGCAACGTGCTGGACGTGCGATGGCTCGATCCGGTGGACAGCACTTCGACGGCTTCCACCAGATTGGTTTTGCCCAGACCGTTCTTGCCGAACAGGATATTCACGCCTGGTACGAAATCGACCACTACCTGACTCCATGAGCGGTAGTGGTCGAGTGCGAGACGGGAGATGTGCATTAGCGAATCGTTGGAAATTCAGGGATTTCAGTTGTTAAAGCGCATCGGCACGAGCAGGTATCGGTAGTCCATGGACTCGTCGGAATCAGCTTCCTGCTGGCCATTGAACTCGACCGGCTTGACCGGGGTCGTCATTTTGATGCGCACGAATGGTTCGGTTACGGCGGACAGACCCTCCTTCAGGTAGGACGGGTTGAATGCCACGGTGATGTCGTCGCCATCCATGTCGATGTCCAGTGTTTCGTTGGCCTGAGCCTCGTCGACCGATCCGGCGGACAGCGCCACTTCCTGACCGGTGAAGGTCATGCGAATCGGAGCATTGCGTTCGGCGACCAAAGCCACACGGCTGATGGCGTCGAGCAAATCCTGCTTGTTGACTACGGCCTGAATCGGATATTCGTCGGCGAACAGGCGGTCGACCGCCGGGAATTCACCGTCGATGAGCTGGGAGGTGGAGACGCGGCCGGCGTTTTCGAAGCCGAGCAGCGTCGGGCTATCGGCATCGAAATCAAGGCGGATGTTCTGGTGCTCGTCAAGAGCACGGGCCACATCCTTGAGCAGGGAGCCGCGAACCAGCGTGGTGGTGTCGACGTCCGGGTTCTGCGGAGTCCAAGTGAAGGTGGCGCGGGCCAAACGGAAGCGATCGGTGGAGGTCATGACGACCTTGTCGCCTTGGAATTGCATGCGAACGCCGGTCAGTACCGGGCGGTTTTCTTCGCGGGAGACGGCAACGCACGCCTGGTTCACGGCCTGAACGAAAGTCGGGGCATCGACTTGGCCGAGCATGGCCGGTACCACGGGCAGATCCGGGTACTCGGTGTCGGGCATGAGCTGCAAGGTGAACTTCGACTTGCCGGACGTGATGGTCAGCGTGGAGCCGTCGGTGACCAGGTACGTTTTCTCCGAACGCAGCGATTTGGTGATATCGGCCAGCAGCTTGCCCTGAACCAGTACGGAACCGGCTTCGTCAACGCCGGCTTCGATGTGGTGGCGAGCGGAAATCTCGTAGTTGAAGGCGGAGAATTGCAGCGTTCCGTCAATGGCTTCCAGCTTGACGCCAGCGAGAATCGGGTTGGAGGGACGTGCGTCGATGACTCGGGAGGTCCAGGCTACGGCGTCGGCCAGGGCTGCGGTATCGATTTCGACTTTCATGTGTGATTGTTCCCTTCGTCGGATTGGCTGAGGAATATTCTAGTCGTTAGGTGGCGAACTTACGTACGCTGGATGACCGGCTGTTACTATGGCGATGATGCTTTTCACGTAACTGAGTAAGTAATCGCCATAATAAGGCCGGTGGATAGTGTGGATAAGTAGGGCTGAGCCCTACAACTGCAACGGTTCATAAGTCCCTGAAAATTGTGGACAAATTCTGCATGGCTTGTGGATAAGTGGGCGAGTTTTCCACAGCCAGTTCGTCGAATTTGAGTTTTCCACATCGAGGTCGCGGTTATGCACGAGTTTTCCACAACAAAATAGTGGGTAATCCACGAGTTATCCGCCGAGTTTACCCACATCTGTGCACAACTATGTGGATAACTTTTTTGGTTTTCGCACTTTCGCACGGCGTGTTGAAGACTGTTTTTCGTCGAGGAGAATCGATTCTGGAGACCGTTTTCGGCACTTTTTCCGTCTCGCTCGCCCAAACCCGCAAAATCGGTCCTCAGAATCGATTCTCTCGTTTCATGGTTTTTTTGCGTGTTCCCCTTCGAAACTCCCCTCAGTCGTCTGCGCCGACAGATCCCCTCACAAAGGGGAGCCATGAGGAATCTAATGTCTCGAATCCGTTGCCTCGACGTATCCACCAGAATCCGCCTGAGCAACCAAAAACGGCACTTTTCGGAAAGTCAGTCCAAAAAGTGCCGTTTTTCGTCTCTCAGAAGCGTTGTGTCAGTTGGTGTTGCTTTGCTTGAGGCGAACCGTGAGCTCCATAACGTAGTTATAGATCTCCTGTTTTTGCTGCATTCGGTCACTGATTCGAGTGCAGGCATGCATTACTGTGGTGTGATCGCGTCCGCCAAAGACCTGGCCAATATCCATCAGGCTCATACTGGTCATTTCGCGAGCCAGATACATGGCGATCTGACGAGGAACAGCCACGTTTTTGGTTCGTGATTTACCGACAAGATCCTCAAACGTCAGGTGGAAGTACTTCGCCACCTGACTGATGATGTCCGTGGGCTTGATTTCCACATCGGTGGTGAAGAAGTCCTGCAACGTCTGCTCGGCCAAGGCGCGGGTCACCGGCTGATTACTCAGCGAGGCCACGGCCGTAACACGGGTTAGCGCGCCTTCGAGTTCACGAATGTTCTCGGTGAAGCGTTCGGCGATGAGGTCCAACACATCGCTGGGGATTTTCGAGCCGTTCATCGAGGCGATCATGCGAAGAATGGCGATTCGGGTCTCCAGATCCGGCGGCTTGACGTCTACGGTCAGGCCGGATTCGAAGCGCGAGATGAGTCGAGCCTCGAAACCCTTCAAATTCTTGGGCGCTACATCGGAAGCAATGACAATACGCTTATTTGCCTGATGCAGTGCATTGAACGTATGGAAGAACTGATCCAAGGTGGCTTCCTTGCCGCCGAGGAACTGGATATCGTCAATAAGCAACACATCAACCTGTCGGTATCGACGGTTGAATTCAGCAATCTGCCCCTGGCTTTGGTTCGGGTTTTGCAGCGCGTCAATGAATTCGTTCGTGAATTCCTCAGACGTGACGTATCGAACCTTCAGCCCGGGATCCTTGACCAGTGCATAGTTGCCGATGGCGTTCAGCAAGTGGGTTTTGCCCAGGCCCGATCCGCCATAGATACACAACGGGTTGAAATCCTGCCCGGAACCTTCGGCCACGGCCAGTGCGACCGTACGGGCAAAACGGTTGGAATCGCCGGGCACGAAGGAATCAAACGTGAAGTTCTTATTGAGATGAGTCTCGGGATCGCGATTCATCTTCTGCTGACCGACCGGGAACTGCGGCTCGGTGGCGGGCATCGGTTCCCGCGGTGCGGCTGCCGGCTTTGCACCATAGGATTCTTTACCGAATTCGGCGACAGTCGGAGAAATTTCCGAAGGATATGGCTGCGCCGGCTTTGCCTCCGAAAGCGGTTCGGGCTCGGTTTTCGGCACGACCTTGAACGCGGGAAACATATTTTCGCCGGTTACCGTACGCAATGCCTGAAGCAGGGAATCGTTCAAATCACCCTGAATGGCTTGAAGCGTGTCGTTGTTGTCCACACACAGCACGATGGTCGAACCGAAGACGCCTTCAGGAACAACGCCTTCCAACCAGCCTTTTTCTCGTGGGCTGAGCGAAGCGCTGTGTTTGAGCACCGTCAGCGTGTCTGACCAGATGTGGGCGGCCTCGATTACGGGGTCGCCGGAAGCGTTAACCATGGTGGCCCCTTCTGTCGCTGTGGCGAAATACGTACAACAGATAATATTTACTCTGGTTTAGACAAGTTATCCACCGTGTCGCGTGTTGAAATAACTGGATTGTGAATAACAAACATGTAATTTGTGGATAACTTTTGGCCGTGAATGGTTGGTATTCCGCCGATTATAAGAGATTTGGGGCGTGTCTCGCAACGTGTCGAAATGTGAAAATACTCCGTCCGTTTTGACTTGAGGGTAGGGGTGAGAGTACTTTGGTATAGCTTGACTCACGTGAGGGCAGCGCGAAGCGTTGCCGAATAGACCTAGGAGCAATGGATTATGAAGAGGACGTTCCAGCCGAACAACCGTCGTCGCCACATGAAGCACGGCTTCCGCCTGCGCATGCGCACCCGTTCTGGCCGTGCGGTGATCAACCGTCGCCGTGCCAAGGGCCGCAAGACCCTCTCCGCCTGATCATTCCGATCAGTGCCACAGGCATAGTCGAGGTGGAGAGGCTTCAAAGCCATCGTGATTTCGTCACCGTGCTGAAACGCCGGCGCAAAGCAGGTGGCAAGGATATCGTCGTGCACTATTTGGTGCCCGACGACCATCATGATGATGACGACCGGACGGTGCATCGCCGTTTGGGATTAGCTGTCTCCAAATCGGTAGGACATGCGGTCACCCGTAATACGGTGAAGCGTAGGTTTCGTGTATTGGCCAGAGCCCATGAGGATCTGCTGCCCGCGCATTGCGATATCGTTTTGCGCGCCAAGCCCAGTGCAGCGACCGCATCGTTCGCTTCGCTAGATCAGCAGATCGCGAAGGCTTTTGCCACGGTGGCGCATAAGGTGGCTGAGGCATGACAGCTTCTTTCAAGGCGGTGATGATTGGTGGGGTGCGCTGGTATCAACAGCACATCTCGGCAAACACACCGCCTTGTTGCAAGTATTATCCAACGTGCTCGAATTATGCCATTGAGGCATTGGAACGGTATGGCGCGTTCAAAGGGGGAGTGCTCGCCGTGCTGAGATTACTGCGTTGCCGGCCGTGGAGTCGTGGGGGAATCGACGATGTTCCACAACGGTATTCCGTTTTTTACAGGTTTTCGTGGTCGAAGGCTCATGAAGAGCCTCGACTGACACCATTGGCCACAACCCAAAGAGAGGCCCAACGATGAACTCAAATGAATTTCTGCTTGATAGCGGGTTTTGGGGATTTCTATATAAAATCCTGACTCCCGTTGAGTGGTTGCAGACCTGGATCATGAAGATCGTGCATGACTTCTTCGTGATGCTGGGCGTGAGCCCGATTGGTGTCTCATGGGTGCTTGCCATTATCATCCTGGTGCTGGTGGTGCAGGCTTGTATCTTCCCGCTGTTCTACAAGCAGATGAAGTCGATGCGCAAGATGCAGGCATTGGCGCCGAAGATGCAGCGTATTCAGAACAAGTACAAAGGCAAGACGGATCAGGCTTCCAGGGAGGCCATGAGCCGTGAAACCATGAAACTGTATCAAGACAATGACGTCAATCCGGCTGGCTCCTGCTTGCCTATGCTCATTCAGGGCCCGGTGTTCATGTCCATGTTCTATACGCTGTCGGCCATCCCATACATTGCCAACGGTAAACGCGATGCGTTGGGCGCGTTCGACGTAGCAACCGCCAAGCAATTCACCCAAACCGATGTGTTCGGCATTGTCAGCGTGACCGATAACTTCACCAGTGCTGCCGCTAGTGGCAAGGCGGTCATCGGTATCTTCGTGTTCCTGATGTGTTTCTGCCTGTGGTTTATGCAGTACTTCAGCATGAAGCGCAACATGGCAGCTGCTTCGATGAACAAGCAGACCGAGACCATGCAGAAGGCTATGCTGTGGCTCTTCCCGGTGATGTACATCTTCTCCGGTGTCGCCATGCCGTTCGCCGTGCTGGTCTACTGGCTGACCAACAACGTGTGCAACCTCTGCCGCACATTGTGGCAGGTGTACGCATTCCCGACCCCTGGCTCTCCGGCTGCGGCGGACAAGGAGAAGCGCGATCATCGTAATGAGAATGCTCGCCGCGCAAAGGCCGGCCTGCCCTCTCTGGAAGAAGAAGCATTGGCCAAGGCCAAGGAAGAGGCCGAGCGTAAGGCCACTCAGGGCTATCAGCGTCAACAGCCCGTGCGTAAGCGCAAAAAGAAGTGACGACTATGTCGGTGCGAGTTCGATGTTTCACGTGAAACATTCAACACGCACCGACATTACTTTCTCTGTTCGGGGGAGCAGGGCTTAGACTTGGAATTCAAACACGACATGAAGGAGTAGCGTATGGCACAGGATGACGTGAAGTCGATCGACCAGCTCAACGAAGAGGCTGACATCGCCGCGGATTACCTTGAAGGCCTACTGGATATCGCCGACTATGAGGGCGACATTGAGATGGGCGTGCGTAATGACCGCCCCACCGTGCAAATCGTTGCTGATGACGATACTGACATCAAACATCTTATTGGCCGTAATGGTGAAGTCGTTGATGCTCTGCAGCAATTGACTCGTCTGGCTGTACAGCAGAAGACCGGCGAGCGTTCTCATCTGATTGTGGATGTCGACGGTTTCCTGAAGCGCAAGCGTCAGCACCTCCGTGATATCGCCTTGGATGCCATTGACGCAGTGAAGGATTCCGGCGAGCCGTATGACTTGAAGCCGATGAATTCCTTCGAACGTAAAGTCGTTCACGATGTGGTTCGGGAAGAGGGGCTGAAGTCTCGCTCGCACGGTGAGGAGCCTCATCGTTACGTGACGGTGTATCTCAAGAATAGAGTCGAGGATACCGCCGAAGACGACGAGCTTGATCAGGAGTAATTGCTCGGCGAGTTTTTTTGAGATGACAGGGACGTTCGACGGATGTCGTCTTTGAACAAACTAAAGTGACCGCATGGAGAATGGCGTCGTAATGAGCGGCGCCATTCTCCATGTTGATTGTTTCACGTGAAACATGGTGAGGGAGATGGCTATGACGGATCAGCTGCAGGGGTCACCTGTACTTGCTGAGGTCTTGGGTGATGCGTTGCCGAAGTTGGAGCGTTTCCATGCCAAGATTGCCGAAGAGGGTGAACCTCGTGGATTGATCGGCCCCCGTGACGTCGATATCATTTGGGAACGGCATATTCTGAATTCCGCTGCGATTGTGCCGTACGTTCGGAATGCGACGAATGGTATTCGCTTCAAAACAGTTGCCGACGTCGGCAGTGGTGGTGGTTTTCCTGGATTGGTGGCTGCCGCGTGTTTGCCGGATCATGACTTCACGCTGATTGAACCGATGGAGCGGCGAATCGAATGGTTGCATGAATGTGTTGGCCTGATGCAACTGCAGAACGTTGAGATTATTCGTGGACGCTCCGATGCCGTCATCCAGCAGGTACGGAAGCGGGAAATTCATCCGTTCGCTGTTGTCACGTGTCGTGCGGTTGCTCCTATGACCAAACTCTCTGGCTGGACGTTGCCGTTGCTGAAACCGTCAGGACAGTTGATCGCACTGAAGGGACGGTCTGCTCAGGCTGAAATCGACAAGGCTGGCAAGGAGATTGCAAAATTCGGTGGTCGTCGTCCACGCGTCGTTGAGGCGGCTGTCGGACCGGATCTTGAGCCTACCCACGTGGTGATTGTGGATAAGCGATGAGTGGAGTACTGATTGAGTTATCCACATTTCCATATGTGCGTAAAAGTTATCCACATTTTTACGGGACGATGTGCAGAATGATGAAAACACTGATTTTTCAATGTTTTTCGTCTGCGAATACATAATCTGACACTCAACGTCATTCACACTTATCCACACTTATCCACATTGCATATCGCAATTGTGGATAACGAGCATCATGTCCATACGAATGAGAACACTGGAACTTACGTCTGTGCAAGGAGGAGCGATGTCCACCAAGGATCATCAGTCGGAACCTATAGAATCGGCTTCCGAAACGCTTCAGCGAATATTCGATGGTCACGGTTCAGTGCTTGGCAGCCAGATGGCTGATGAAAGCTCACGCTACGATGTACTCAAGAAAACCGATTTCCCCAAACCTCAACGTACCCGTCGTATTGCCGTGGCCAACCAGAAGGGGGGAGTGGGTAAAACCACATCCACGGTAAACACCGCTGCGGCGCTGGCGAACAAGGGCGCGCAGGTGTTGGTCATCGATATGGACCCGCAGGGCAATGCCTCTACGGCGTTGGGTGTATCTCATGCATCGGGAGAGCCCTCGGTCTATGACGTTATCGAGGGGCGTTCCGATCTGGGTGATGTTATCACGGTCTGTCCTGATTTTCCCACACTTGATGTTGTGCCTGCATCAATCGATCTCAGCGGTGCCGAGTTGGAAGTGGCTGATCTGTCCAACCGAAACACATTGTTGAAGGAGGCCTTGGACCTCTACCTGCGTCAATCAGATAAACACTATGATTACGTGTTCATTGATTGCCCGCCCAGCTTGGGCCTCTTGGTCATCAACGCCATGTGTGCAGTGACCGAGATGCTGATTCCTATCCAGGCTGAGTATTACGCATTGGAGGGTCTTGGCCAGCTGATTAACACGATTGGTTTGGTGCAAGAGCATTTCAATCCCGTACTGCTGGTGTCCACCATGCTCGTCACGATGTTCGATCGCCGAACGTTATTGAGCCGTGAAGTATATAACGAGGTTAAGGGACACTATCCCAGCATTGTGCTGAATACCACCATCCCGCGTTCAGTCAAGATCTCCGAAGCGCCGAGTTTCTCCCAATCGGTGATTGCCTATGATCCTCGTGGCATAGGTGCCATATCGTATGGTGAAGCAGCTTTGGAAATCGCACAGCGTTCGCAACAAGTCCTTGACACCATTGATGCGAGGAGGAACAAGTAATGGCATCAAAATCACGACTTGGTAAGGGCCTTGGCGCTTTGTTCCCCACATTGCCAGGGGAGGAGCCGGTGGCGGAGCAGCCCGCAATGATTGCGGAGGATTCGTCTACTCCGGAGGCCACTGCTGACATAACCCCCGCCCAAGAAGGCTACTGCCCCTAGCAGGAATACAAAACCTGCCGTGCCTCAGACGATATCGTCCAGCAAGGCAGTCAAGAAAGCCGCCGGTAAACGCGCATCCATGCCCGCATTGGACACCATTACTCATCCTAGCGACCTGTTTTTCGGTACGGAGAAACCTCAAACCGGTAAGGTCGCCGCACCTCAGCAGGGCGGCAAGTCGTCTGCGTCTCAGACGGCACATCGTACATCCGTCACTGTCAAAGATGTTTCACGTGAAACATCTTTGACTGCATCGGCGGCAAAGACCGCTGACACAGATAAGAAGGACGAGCTCAAGCCGGTAGCCGGTGGTTATCTGGCTGAACTCAAACTGTCTGATATCGGGCCCAATGCACATCAGCCTCGTACCATCTTCGACGAAGATGAGTTGAATGAGCTGTCTGCTTCCATTAAGGAAGTTGGTGTGCTGCAACCGATAGTCGTGCGCAAGCGTCCGGCAAGCCAGATTGCTGCGGCCAAAGCCGCCAAGCACGACGAGACGGAATCCAGCACGAATCCGTTTGCCGGTCATTTGGACAGCCCGTATGAGCTCATTATGGGTGAACGCCGTTGGCGTGCTTCTCAGTTGGCTGGGTTGGAGACGATTCCCGCCATCGTCAAAACCACTGCGGATGATGATATGCTCCGCGATGCATTGCTGGAAAACTTGCACCGTGTGGCCTTGAATCCGCTGGAAGAGGCGGCTGCCTACCAGCAGATGATTGAAGAGTTCGGGTTGACACAAGTACAACTGTCCAAGTCGGTGTCCAAGTCTCGCCCGCAAATCGCCAATACCTTGCGACTGCTGAACCTGCCGGCTTCTGTGCAAAAGAGAGTGGCTGCCGGTGTGCTATCGTCCGGTCATGCGCGTGCGCTATTGGGCCTGAGCGATCCGGAGGAAATGGACAAGCTGGCTTCTCGTATTATTGCGGAAGGTCTTTCTGTACGCAGCACCGAAGAAATCGTCGCCATGAAGATTGCGTCGGGGGAGCAGCCGAAGAAGCCTAAGACGTCTAAGACCAATCCTTGGGTTGGTTCCGCCATCCAGCAGAGTTTGGAAAATCATTTCGATACCAAGGTGTCGATTAAGGGCAGCACCAAGCATGGTCGCATCGAAATCGTCTTTTCGTCACCAGAGGATATGGATCGCATCCTGCAGCTGCTGGTGCCGAGCCAAGGCGATGCCGATTCCAAATGGGTGTAACACGATAAGAACATTCGTGTTGTCGCCGGCATTATTGCTGTGCAGTGCGTTGTATGCGCAAGACGTTATAGCCTCTGCGTGATTCCTGGCAGGGGCGTATGCCCGCGCTGTAGCCCCTGTCGCAATAGAAAACCCCTCAGGCTGGAGGGACAATCACACATCGTGATTCTCCGTCGCCTGAGGGGTCTTTCTATGCCTTTGACCGATACGTACTATCCAAGGGCGGCATGCTGTAACACTGACCTAGCGTTGCTCCTATGTCACAGGCAGCAGCCAGAACAGCAAGCCACCATCAGTCCGCCACCATCAGTCCGTAAGATAGGCCTGCGTATCCAGCGCTGCACGGCAGCCCATGCCCGCTGCGCTGATCGCTTGACGATAAGTACGATCCACGCAATCGCCTGCAGCAAAGATGCCTGGCGCACTGGTCACCGTGCTGGCACCCTGCACCACGACATATCCATCATCGTCACGGTCCACAACACCGGCCGCAAAATCAGTGGCTGGCGTATGACCGATAGCCACGAATACGGCGTTGGTGTCCAGCGTGCTTTCTTCTCCGGTCACCACATTACGTACGGCGATGCTGCTGACACTGGCCGGTGCTACAGCCGGTCGTTTGAGCGTCAAGCCAGGAATGGCAATAGGTGCACCGGTGTTCTGTGTGGGGGAGGAGGTGCCGGTAATGGAGGTCACCACTGTGTTGGTCATCAGAGTGATGGTCGGATTGGCTTTGGCTCGGTCCACCATGATCTGCGAGGCGCGAAAGCTATCGCGTCGGTGAATCAAGGTGACCGAAGAACCGAACCGGGTCAGGAATAATGCCTCTTCAAAAGCCGAATCGCCACCGCCTACGACCACGATAGGCTTGTTCCTGAAGAAGAAGCCATCGCAGGTGGCGCAGTACGAGACGCCATGTCCGGACAGCTCCTGTTCGCCGGGCACCCCAAGCTTACGGAATGACGACCCTGTGGCGATGATAAGCGACGATGCCTCCAATTGGGAGTCATCGGAGAGTGTTACACGATAGGTCGGCTTGACCGAATCACTCTCACACGCCTCGATGGAAGAGACATCGTCTGCGATATAGGTTGTACCGAAGCGCTTGGCCTGTTCCTTCATGCGATCCATAAGATCCGGGCCAAGAATACCTTCCGGGAATCCGGGGAAGTTCTCCACCTCAGTGGTGTTGACCAACTGTCCACCTGGCGACAACGCACCAGTGACCATAACAGGATTGAGACCTGCGCGGCCAAGATAGATGGCGGCCGTGTAGCCAGCGGGACCAGAACCGATAATGATGACGTTATGTTTCACGTGAAACATTGTCACACCCCCATACGATATTCCGTGTCATTCAGCCAGATGCGAAGAAGGGGCGGTACCGTCGAATGTATGCGAACGGTACCGCCCCTTCTTGGGTCAGTTATCGGCATAGATGCCGATTAGAAGACCTCCACCTTTTCGATGTACAGCTGGTTCTGCGGCAGGCTATCCGATGGCACCCACAGCAGCAGATCCTGCGTCTTGACGGCTTTGGTGAACTTCACCTCAGTAGTGCCACCTTCAGCAAAGGTGAATTCGGCCACCTGCTTGCCTTGAGTGGGGTCCCCAGTGGTATTTGCGCGAATATAGCCCTTACCACCGGATGTGCGGATGGTGATAACCATGCGGTACGCATCCTGCGGCTGGTCAAGGTGCATGTAGTATGCGTACCCGGATTGGCCGCCAGGATTCGACAGGAAGTTGGCGCTGGAAATCGTAAACGCCGTGTTGTTCTCATGGCTCGGTTGCGGAACAGCGCTGGAATCCTTATCGCCGGACTTCTTGGCCTTGGTCTTCTTGGACGCGAATCAGCAGTCTCGGACTTCTTGGACTTGTCTGATGCCGAGTCCTTGGATTCGCTCTGAGTGGCATCACTCGATTTTGAAGAATCGTCAGTGGTGCCACCGTTCGTCGCGTTCTCGCTGCCACCAAATGGCAC
>ENA-OQKR01000274-OQKR01000274.1-human-gut-metagenome-genome-assembly--contig:-NODE-274-length-22276-cov-5.248679_pt1 | contig 22276 bp, 20 predicted proteins | sample MGYA00242803_ERZ504806 | MGnify/ENA primary metagenome ERZ504806 (study PRJEB26092, sample SAMD00036399) | human gut metagenome | host: Homo sapiens | study: EMG produced TPA metagenomics assembly of...
GCGCTCTGTTTCTATTCCGTTCCTTAATATCCCCTTTCACCGAGAACCCGCGCTCCCACGGGTCGGGCGGGATATTCTTGCTGCGGATGCCAGTGATCTGGATATAGTCGCTTTTTCTGGATCATGGCGAACAGGGACATGAACTTATCCGGGTCGCCCTGCACTTCCAGCGTTACGCTGCCGTCATCCTCGTTCTGCACCCAGCCGGTCAGGTCAAGGGTCTGCGCGGCGTACCGCGCACGGTAGCCGGAAGCCACCCCCTGCACCTGTCCGGTGATGGTGTAGCGCCGCCGCTCCGTGCCTTCCGGCAGTGCGGCGGGGTGCGATCCTTTTTGGAAAGAAAATCAAACACGGCAGTGTCCCTTTACAGCTCCTGATAAGCGGTCATCAGGGCGGGGATGAACTGCTTTTGCGGCTCACCACGCCCGGCAGCGTCCAGCTGGCATCGGCGGCGGGCTGGGTGTCGAAGCCATCCGTCAGCACCTCGGCGGCGTAGCGCCCGTTGCAGATGACCACGCTCTCCTCCTTGGGCACGTCGGTCAGCAGCATATAGATATCCTCCACGTTCTGCTTGTTGCGTGCCTCCTCGAGATAGGGCTTCAACAGCGCCTCGGCGGCGGTCAGGTTCTTGCGGGTCATGTAGCTGCCCTGCGCCACACCAAAGCGGATATCACCGCACATGAACACCTTGAAGTCCTGCAAGAACACTTCCTCGGCGGTCTTGCCGTCCAGCTTTTCGCCGGCTTCGAACATTTCGTTGGCAAACTCGTTGATGTCCACCCCGGCGATCTTTGCCAGACGGTTGGCGGCGTTTACGTCGATGGGGGTGCAGGTGGGGCTGCGGAACACCAGCGTATCCGAAAGGATGGCGGCCAGCAGCAGACCGGCGGTCTTTTGCGGGATGGTCACGCCGTTTTCATCGTACATCTGGGTGACGATGGTGGCGGTGCAGCCCACCGGCTGGTTGCGGAAGTACACCGGGCCGCTGGTCTCCAGACTGCCGATGCGGTGGTGGTCGATGATCTCCAGAATCTCGGCCTGATCAAAGCCCTCCACCGCCTGTGTGGCCTCGTTGTGGTCCACCAGAATGATGCGGCGCTTGCGCAGGTTGATGATGTTGCGGCGGCTGATCATACCGCAGTACTTGCCGTCTGCATCCAGAATGGGGAAATACCGGTGGCGCACCTTTGCCATCACGCGGGTGACGTCTGCCACCGGGGTGACGAGGGTGAATTTCATGATATCGTCCCGGGTCATGTAATAGGAGATGGGCGCGCACTGGCTGATGAGCTTTGCCGCCGCGTAGGTATCGCAGGGGGCGCTCATGATGGCTACGCCGGTCTCGGCGGCAATGTGCTGGATGGTGCGGCCCACCTTTGCGCCGTTGCAGATGATGATGAGAGAAGCTTCCTTCTCGATGGCGCAAAGCTGGCTTTCGTAGCGGTTGGTCAGGATGACGATATCGCCCTTTTCCATGTTGCTTTCCAGCATTTCCGGGGTGGCGGTGCCAATGCGGATATGACCGGTGGTGCACTCCGCGTCCTCGCTGCCCACCACCATGGTAGCGCCCAGCGTTTCCAGAATATTGCGGTAGCTGGTGCGGCTCTTGGCAAGGATGCCGGTGTCGAACAGGTCCATGTTGGCGGTGGCGATATCCTTCACCGTGATGACGCCCTGCAATTCGTCATCCTCGCTGGTCACGGGGAGGGTGTCGATCTTCTGGTCGCGCATGATCTCCCACGCCTTGCGCAGGCTGGTGGAGCCGGGGATGCCGGGCACCTGCCGGTAATCCACATCCCGAATTTTAGGGTTGACATCGGTGCACATCCGGGGCGGCGTGACCCCGAACTTTTTCAGCACAAATTCCGTTTCCTGATTCATCTTGCCCGCACGCCGGGCTTCGCAGACCAGATCGCTGGTCTTGTTTTTCAGCTCTGCATAGGCAATGGCAGAGCAGATGGAGTCGGTGTCCGGGTTGCGATGCCCGATGACAACGACCTTATGCGCAGTTTGCTGCATACTGTACCCCCTTATGGGTCCTCAACTTCTTATCATATATCTTATCATTTACCAAAGGCAGCGCCCCTCTCCTGCACAGCGGGGCGGGCTGCAACCTTATTTTAACACAACTGTGCCCATGGGTAAAGGGCACGAAACGCGGCGGGCTGTTGCTTTTTGGCACTTTCTTGTATACAACCTCTTGCATTTCGACAGCATCCGCTGTATGATAGAAGCATTCGAGCTTTTTTGTCATTTGCAACGGAGGACAGCATGAAATCGTCCAAATTCACATCCACTCCCCTGTTTTCACGGCAGGCGCTGGTGGCGCTGCTGCTGCCGCTGATCGCGGAGCAGGCGTTAAGCGTGACCATCGGTCTGGCGGACACTTTGATGGTATCCTCGGTGGGCGAAGCCGCCGTGTCCGGCGTGAGCCTTGTGGACAGCTTCAACACCCTGATGATCCAGATCATGAGCGCACTGGCCACCGGCGGCGCGGTGGTCACCAGCCAGTACATCGGCCATCAGGAGCCGAAAAATGCCAAGGCGGCGGCTGCGCAGATTTTATTCGTGCTGTCCAGTTTCAGTGTGCTGGTGGCGGCGGTGGTCATCGGCGGGCGGCACGCCATCCTGCGGGGCATCTTCGGCTCCATTGACGCGGACGTGATGCACTACGCCGAGACCTACTTTCTGCTTTCGGCGCTGAGCTACCCCTTCATTGGCCTGTACAACGCCGGTGCGGCGCTGTTCCGGGCGCAGGGCAACAGCAAGATCAGTATGCTGTCCAGTCTGGTGATGAACGTGGTGAACATCGGCGGCAACGCGGTGCTGATCTACGGCTTCGGCATGGGGGTCATGGGCGCGGCGCTGGCAAGCCTTGTGTCCCGCGCCATTGCCTGCGCAGTGGTGCTGTATCTGCTGCAAAAGCCGGGCTGCGCCCTGCGAGTGGACAGCCTGCGGGCGATGGCTCCGAACGGCGGGCTGATCCGGCGCATCCTGCGGGTGGGCATCCCCGCCGGTATCGAGAACGGCATGTTCCAGATCGGCAAGCTGTCGGTCTCCAGCCTGACCTCCACCCTTGGCACGGCAGCCATTGCCGCCAACGCGGTAGCCAATACCACCACCACCTTCCTGAACATCCCCGCCAACGCCGTGGGCATGGCCGCCCTGACCGTGGTAGGCCAGTGTCTGGGCGCGGGCGAAAAGGAGCAGGCGGTGTACTACTCCCGCCGCCTGATGCTGACCGCCTACTGCGGCGCGTGGGTGATGAACCTTTCGGCCTTCTTCTTCGCCAACCGGTTCGCGGTGTCTCTGTTCAACCTTTCGCCGGAAGCGCAGGCCATGGCGCTGGACATCATGGTGTGGTTCAACATCGTTTCCCTGTTCGTGTGGCCGTCCAGCTTTACCCTGCCCAACATCCTGCGCGCTGCCGGTGACGCCCGGTTTACCATGACCGTGAGCATCGTGTCCATGTGGGCGTTCCGGGTGGGCTTCTGTTATCTGGCAGTGCTCTGCTTCGGCGGCGGGCTGCTGAGCATCTGGATGGGTATGTATCTGGACTGGGTGTTCCGCTCGCTGTGTTTCTACCTGCGCTTCCGCCGTGGCAGCTGGCTGGAGCAGAGTGTGATTTAAACTTTTAGCATCCACCCCTTTCCCGGTCTGTAAAGACCGGCGAAAACGGGGTGGATTTTTTCTTTTTGCAGGAAACCGCCCCTCTGATTCGTATTATCAGTAGCAGAACGATGGTATTTTTTACAAGTTCCACAAATTATTTTTTCAGCGCTTGACAAAGTTTTCACCTTTCGTTCTTGCAATCTTCATCGTTCGGGCGTATAATTTCTCAATGCTATCGAGTTCTGCTCTTCTGCAAAAGGAGGCTATTCTATGAAACGCAGCTGGCTTGCGCGCCACCCCATCGGGTTCATGGCGCTGTATACGATATTTTATCTTTCCGTTTTTCACTCTCTGGAGGCAAACGTCCCCCTGCGCAGCATTCTGGTGCACTGCCGTCTGGACGATCTGATCCCCTTCTGCAAATATGCGGTGATTCCCTATTTTGCATGGTTCGTATGGATTCCCTTCACCCTGTTCTATCTGCTGTGGAAGGCCCCGCGCGAGGACTTCTGGCGGCTGTGCCTGCCGCTGTTCTCCGGCATGACCATTGCACTGGCGTGCTACGCGGTGCTGCCCACCGCGCTGGACCTGCGCCCCTACTGGGTGCCGGGCAGCGATATCTTTGCGCAGACTGTGCGCTTTTTGTACCGTACCGACACCGCCACCAACGTCTGCCCGTCCATTCATGTGTTCAACTCGGTAACGCTGCTGCTGGCGTACTACCGCAGCCGCATCTTTGATGCGCCCCGCCGCCGCTGGATGCGTCCCGCAGCCGCCGTGCTGTGCATTTCCATCGTCTGCTCCACCGTGCTGCTCAAGCAGCACAGCTGCATTGACGTAGCCTTGGGGGCGCTGCTGGCACTGGCGCTGGACAGCGCCTTTACCGCCCTCGAGCGCAGCCAGCTGCCGCAGGTGCGGAGAGCCTAAGGAAGAAAGAAAAAGCGACTCCTGTCAGCGCCTTTGGCGCTGGCAGGGGTCGTTTTTTCATTTTCTTTTTCAGAACAGCCCCTCGGGCAGGCAGATATCCTGCTTGGGGACTTTTGTCCACGCAAAGTCCGGCACAAGGCTTTCCGGGGTGCGGGGCGCTGGCTCCGGCTGCAAGCCGTAGGCAAACGCCAGCTTGCCGATGATCTCCGGGGCGGTATATTTTGCCCGCAGATTTTCAAGGCTCTGGTCGCCGTCCCGCTTGGACAGCCGCCGCCCATCCGCCGCCAGCAGCAGCGGGCAGTGGGCAAAGCGGGGCGGCTGCAAACCCAGCAGCCGGTACAGGTACAGCTGCCGCGCCGTGGAGGAAAGCAGGTCTGCCCCGCGCACCACCTCGGTAACGCCCATGCGGGCATCATCCACCACCACCGCCAGCTGATAGGCAAACACCCCGTCTGCCCGGCGCAGATAGAAGTCGCCGCAATCCCGCAACAGGTTCTCCGTGTGGGTGCCCATGCAGCCGTCCGTAAAGGTGATGGCCTCGTCCGGCACCATCAGGCGGTAGGCTGGGGCTTTCTTTTTGCGTTTTTCTGCAATTTCCTCCGGCGTCAGCCCCCGGCAGGTGCCCGGGTAGATGACGTTGCCGTCCGAGGTGTGGGGTGCGCTGGCGGCGTGCAGCTGGGAGCGGGAGCAGAAGCAGGGGTACACCAGCCCCTTCTGCTCCAGTTTGCGGTAGCTTTCGGTATAGATGTCCCCGCATTCGCTCTGGTAATAGGGCGCGTGTGCGCCGCCGGTGCTGCCGCCCTCGTCCCATGTAAGCCCCAGCCACGCAAGGTCCTGCTCCAGCAAGTCGGCGTAGACGCGGGGGCAGCGCTCGGCATCCAGGTCCTCAATACGCAGCACGATGCGCCCGCCCTGACTTTTTGCGCTGAGCCATGCCAGCAGGCTGCACGCCAGATTGCCCAGATGCAGCCGTCCGCTGGGGCTGGGCGCAAAGCGCCCGGTGACCGGGCGGTTTTGGGATACAGGGACTTGGTTTTGCATGGGTGTGCTTCCTTTCGCTTTTACTGGTTTTTTCTCATTATAAGCCCTTGCTCTGCAAAGGTCAATGCGCATAAAAAAGCCGCCGCAGGCGGCAATGCCTGCGGCGGCGGGAAAACCGGCTGCTCAGTGCAGCTCCGGCCAGTAGCCCTTGTTGGCTTCGATCATATCGTCCAGAATGGCCTTTGCAACGCTCATGCTGGGCACAGTCTTGTTCAGGGTGAAGGCCTGCAGCACCTTCTCGTAGCTGCCTTCCACGCAGCCCTCTACCAGCAGCTTTTCGCTGTTGAGCTGCTGCATCATCAAGCCCTGCTGGAACAGCGGGATGTTGTCCCGGGCAATGACCTCCGGGCCGTTTTTGCCGATGTAGGCGGGCAGCTCCACCATTGCGTCATAGGGCATATTGGGGATCGCGCCGCGGTTCTCGGTGATGATGAGGAAGCGTGCCTTGGTGTCGTTCTTCAGCGCAGCGGAAAGATCTGCGATCCAGTCGCCGTGGCTGCCGGCATAGAAGGTGTTGGCGTCCACCTCGCCGGTCTTGAGGTAGTGGTCGATGCCGTCGAACAGGTTCTTTTCGCGGGTCTCCTCCACCTCGTTGGCGCGGGTGTGGTTCGGGTCCGAGTGCTCCACGAACTCCTTGGCCTGCAGATAGTAGTTCAGGTAGGTGTTGGGCAGGTACTCCGGGAAGTTTTCCATGATCTCGTACTCGCCCTTCCACACATAGTACCAGCTGCCCTTGGTGTGGCGGTTCTGGCTGCTGGAGGAGGTCAGGGCGCCCATGCCCTTGAGGTAGCTTTCCGGCAGAAGGATCTTGTTCTCCTTGATGTAGGCGCGCAGCTTGGGCATCAGATCCTCGCCGCGGTACTGGATGGAGGTGAACCAGCCGAAGTGGTTCAGGCCAAAGTAATCGTAAACGATCTCCTTCTTGTTCTGGATGCCCATGGCAGCTGCCACCACGTCAATGATGGCGATGGGCATATCGCAGATGTTGATGATCCGTGCCTTCGGGCGCAGCTTGCGGCAGGCTTCGGATACGATGGCGGCGGGGTTGGAGTAGTTCAGGATCCAGTAGTCCTTCTTGGCATACTTTTCCACATCGTCGATCAGCTTGATCATGGGGAAGATGGTGCGCATTCCGTAGGCCATGCCGCCGCAGCCGCAGGTCTCCTGTCCCACGCAGCCGTGGCGCAGGGGGATCTTTTCGTCCTGCTCCCGCATGGCGTAGCCGCCCACGCGCATCTGGGCAAACACAAAAGAGGCATCCGTGTAAGCCTGCTGCACATCGGTGGTGACCACCAGCTTGATGTCGGTATTCAGTTCCTTGTGCAGGACCCAGTCCACCACAACGGCAACCTTATCCTGCCGCTCCTTGTTGATGTCGAACAGACGGATCTCGTCCACTTCCAGTTCTTCCCGGCGCAGGGCGATGGATTTGACGATACCGGCGGTAAAAGTACTACCGCCGCCAGCAATGGTAATGACCATAGTATAAACGCTCCTTTTTTGTATTTTTCAGGTTAGCCCGGCGCAATCCGCCGGGGCGCGGAAAAGCGGTTTACTGGTTTTCCAGCTGTGCCTCCACAGCACGCTTGATATCGGCCACCTGCAGACCGTAAACGATCTGGATATCGGTACCCTTTTTCACGATGCCGCTGTTCGGCAGTTTGTTGATGGCAGCTTCGTCCAGCTTTGCGGGGTCCTTGATGTTTACCCGCAGGCGGGTGAAGCAGTTGTCCACCGACAGGATGTTCTCCTTGCCGCCCAGACCGTCGATGACGCACTGCACCTCGGCAGCGTTCTTCACGCTTGCCTTCTTGGCGGGTGCATCGCTCCCCGCGGTCTCGGTGCTCACCTCTTCCCGGCCGGGGGTGTGCAGGTTAAAGGCCTTGATCAGCAGGGTGAACACCACAAAGTACACTGCGATCTGGCACAGCGCCAGCAGGTACAGGGTGGGATAGTTGGTCTTATCTGCACCGGCAGAAAGGTTCATCAGCACTGAGCCGAGGAGGTTGGTGGTAAAGCCGGTGACATGGAAGATGTGCAGCAGCACGATGAACAGGCCGGAGATGCAGGCGTGTGCCACCCACAGGATGGGGGCAGAGAAGCAGAACATGAAGTCCAGCGGCTCGGTGATGGAGGCCAGAGAGGCGGTAAAGGCCAGCGGCACCAGAACGGCAGCGGTCTTTTTGCGGTTCTCCTTGCGGGCGCAGAAGATGAAGGCCGCCACGATGCCAAAGTAGCCGAAGGTCTTGGTGAAGCCGGTGTACATCCACACGATGCCGTCCGAGAAGGGCAGACCCATGCTGTACTCCATCATCATGACGATGTAGGAGCCGGTGTAGGTGGCATCGCCCACGGTCAGGCTGTTGCCCAGTGCAGAGAACTGGAAGGGGGTGTAGATGAGGTGGTGCAGGCCGGTGGGGATGAGGAAACGCTCCAGGAAGCCGTACAGGAACAGGCCGAAGTTGCCGGAGGTGGCGATCAGATCGGTCAGTGCGCTGATCACGTTCTGCACCGGCGGCCAGAAGAAGCAGGAGCCAAAGCCGAACAGGATGGAAAAGACCACCATGCAGGTAAAGGACCAGCGGTTGCCGGAGTAGATCTGGGTGATGATGCCCTTGAACTGCTTTTCACAGGTGCGGTTGTACACCCAGCCGCAGACCAAGCCCAGCAGGATGCCGCCGAACACGCCCATATCCACCGTCTGGATGCCGAACACGGTGGACTGACCGGTGCCGTATAGACCCACCATCGGGTCAGCCTCTGCCAGCATACCCAGCTGGGTCAGGGTGACGTTGCCGGCGGTCAGGTACATAAAGTAGCTCATCAGGCCGATGATGGCAGCCTGCTGCTTGTTCTTTTTGGCCAGCGCCGCTGCGATGCCTACGCAGAACATCAGGCTGAGGTTATTGATGATGACCATGATGCAGTTATAGATCAGCTGTCCCAGCAGCTTGATGGGGGTCCACTGCAGAACGGGGATCATCGCACTAAGGCTTGTGCTGGTAAGCAATGCGCCCAGCACAAGGATCAGGCCTGCTGCCGAGATATACGACAGCGGTGAGAGCATGGCTTTGGAGAACTTTTCCAAGCCATTCATGACTTTTTCTTTCATCGTGTAATACTCCTCACTTTTTGACTTGACTGTTTTGGGGGATGATTTCTATTCCGCAGGGCTTCCGGACGCCCTGTTGAAACATTTTATCCAACGATCTTGGTCAGGTGGATGAGCAGATAGACCTGCTCCTGATGATCCAGCTCATAATCAAATTCCTGCCGCAGATAGGCATTGATGCGCTGCAAGCACACCTCGTTGCGGCTGTCGCGCTGCAAAAGCACCGTATACATGGATTCCAGCCCGGCGTCCTGCCACGGAGTATGCCGCAGGATGCGCGCCGCCAGAAACTTGAGGTGTACGGTCAGGCGGGTGGTCTCAAGGCTTTCTTCCTCAAAGGTGCAGTGATAGGTGTCACAGATGATCTCCTTGACCGCCTTGACGAATTTTACGGTATCGTAAGCCAGCGCACCGTCCGCCGCACCGGCTACCAGATGCAGGGCAATGTAGCCTGCTTCGTCCTCCGGCAGCTGTACGCCGCAGAACTGCCGGACAAGTTCCAGCGCCCTTTGCCCCACCGCGTACTCCTTCGGGTACAGCATCCGGGTCTCCGAAAGCATGAGGTTAGGCAGAAAAGTGCCCTTTTCCACACGTTCCAGCGCAAAACTGATGTGGTCCACCAGCGAGATGGTGCTTTTGCTGCTGAGCAGGATGCCCTGCTCCTCTGCCGCCAGCGAGATGCGCTCGGCGGCCTGCATCACCTGCGGGGTGACGTTATCCAGCATCTTGAGGAACTTGGTCTGCAGCTCGTTCTGCACATAGTACACCTTGGAAACGCGGCTTTTGTCGATCACGTCCCCCGGGCGGCGGCCAAACCCAAGCCCGTTGCCCACGAGAATGGCTTCCCTGCCGTCCGGCATGACCACCGACACCGCATTGTTATTGAATACCTTTACAGCCTGCATCGCCGTGCTCCTCCGCTTCCATGCCGCAGCTTTTATTGAAAAAAGAAAAAGGGCACAAGAACCAAAGGGATGCCGTTGCCGCCTTCCCTCTGATGCTCATGCCTGATCGAACAGTTACACGCACTGATAAATTCACTTGTCTGCCTTAGATTATACGAGCCAGCGCAGAAGATGTCAATGCGTGGAACTGCCCGAAATTCAAGCTGCATTTTTGTATATCCTGCACAGGTCTGCTTGAAATTCGTCCTGCGCAGAACGATTGACAACGCCGTGCGCAAAACGTATACTTAGGGTGTAGATCCCGCTTCGCTCCGGCGGCTTGCCGGGGCACCAGTTACGGAGGTTTTCTTATGACATCGAAATATATCCGCTCCCTTGCGCTGCTGCTGTGCGCCGCTTTGCTGGGCTGCCTGCTGGCAGCCTGCAACGGCTCTGCCGACAGCAGCCCCGCATCCAGCGCTGCACCCGCCTCGGACAGCGCATCCGCTTCCGGCAGCAGTGAGCTGCCTTCCTCCACCACAGAGGCCAACACCGGAGAGCTGAACCCCGGCAACTTTGATGAGAACTCGGTGTTCTCCATCACCGGCACAGAAAACGCCTTTGCGCCCTGTCTGGGCTGGGGACCCGGGGTATCCGGCTGCTCTTTGAAATCGGTCATCGCGGCGGCATCGCTGCTGCACTGGGCCGAGGACGCACGGATGTCCAGCCGCTCCCCGGAAGCCATTCAGGAGGCCTTTTACAGCTGGTACGACGGCCTGACCGACAACCAGCAGGAGGGCTTTGCCGAGGCATGGCCGCTGATTAAGGACGCCGCACTGGACCTGCTCAGCGATAAGGACAGCATGACCGACCGCATCGCGGACGCCGGGCTGGACGCTGACACCCTGCCCGGCTGCACCCTGAAAAACTGGCAGGCGCTGCAAAGCGTGCTGGACGATATCGTGCCGGAGACGAACGGCGAGGCTTAAACGCAACCTTAAATTTTAAAGCGCAATGGGGCGCTGACCGTGTGGTCAGCGCCCCATTTTGTCTTTATACCTTTTTCAGCACATACTGGCGGGTGCCCATGCCCACCTTCTCGGCCTGTTCAAGGGTGGCCTTCCACTCGATGTTGGGGTTGGAGTCCTTGAAGTTGTCGTGGTAGCAGTTCCAGCCCGGCTTTGCAAGGTTCGTGCTCAGCTGGCTGTTGGGCAGCGGGGCGGCGTTCAGGCAGGCGTCCACGCAGGCCTGATCCAGCGCCACAGGGTCGAAGGACGCAAAGATGCCGATATCCGGCAGGATGGGTGCATCGTTCTCGCAGTGGCAGTCGCAGTTGGGGCTGATGTCCTGCACCAGAGAAACGTGGAAGCAGGGACGGTCGTGGCAGACTGCGGCGGCGTACTCGGCCATCTTGCGGTCCAGCAGCTCGTTGGCGCAGTCGTTGGGAGAATAGATGGCGTCAAAGCTGCACGCACCGATGCAGCGGCCGCAGCCCTTGCACTTGTCGTAGTCGATGACCGCCTTGTTTTCAGCATTGTAAGTAATGGCGTCCGAGCCGCACTCCTTGGCGCAGCGGTGGCAGCCGCGGCACAGCCCCTCCTGCACGGCGGGCTTGCCGGCAGCGTGCTGCTCCATCTTGCCCGCGCGGGAGCCGCAGCCCATGCCGATATTCTTGAGCGCACCGCCGAAGCCGGTGGACTCGTGGCCCTTGAAGTGGGTCAGGCTGATGAACACGTCCGCATCCATGATGGCGCGGCCGATCTTGGCAGTCTTGCAATATTCGCCGTTGGGCACCGGCACTTCCACCTCATCCGTGCCGCGCAGACCGTCACCGATGATCACCTGACAGCCGGTGGTCATGGGCCAGAAGCCGTTCAGCTGGGCGCAGCTCAGGTGCTCCAGCGCATTCTTGCGGCTGCCCGGGTACAGGGTGTTGCAGTCGGTCAGGAAGGGCATACCGCCCTGCTCCTTGCACAGGTCTGCCACCACCTTGGCGTAGTTGGGACGCAGAAAAGCCAGATTGCCCAGCTCGCCGAAGTGCATCTTGATGGCCACGAACCGGCCGTCCATGTCGATGTCCTTGATGCCGGCGGCAATGCACACCCGGCGCAGCTTTTCCAGCAGGCTGGTGCCCACCGGACAGCGGAAATCCGTATAGTAAACTTTGGATGCTTCCATGGTGTTTTTCCTCCCATATCCTTCCGGCGGCGTCTGCCGCGCGGTCTCTCTTTTGTTCAGGCAATACCACATGATTCCAAGTGCCGATACGGCGAGCGAGGTGCGGCAGATGCTAAGCCAAAAGCGCAGATAATACTTTGTGTATTATCGAGCATTTTGGCAACGCAGATGCCGTGCCGCAGCCGCCGGAACGGTGCTTGAGCCGTCAGGCGGGAATTGTGCGGTACTGCCTTCAGTATAGCACACCCGGCCGAGCGGTGTAAACAGAAAATGGAGCAGCGCCGTTTTTCTCTGCCCATTTTGGGGTTGACAGTCCTGCCCTGCGGTGTTATCTTATATCGGTTCCAAAAAACAGAACGGATGTCAAGATACAGGAGTTATTTCTATGAACGATTTTGATACATTCCGGCGCGAAGCCGTAGCCGCCGTCCGGGTGGCGCTGCAATGGTTCTTTCTGGCGGTTCCCATGGGTCTGCTCTGCGGATTTCTGGGCACCTTGTTCCATCTTGCTGTCGAGCACGCCACCGAGCTGCGCGCCGCGCAGCCCTGGCTGCTGTTCCTTTTGCCTGTGCGGGTCTACTCATCACCGCCCTTTATAAAGTACAAAGTGCGAGGGCTGGGCACCAACAACGTTATCCGCGCTGTGCAGAGCGGCGAGCCGGTCAGCATTCTGCTGGTGCCCGCTATCTTTCTGGGTACGGTGCTCACCCACCTGTGCGGCGGCTCTGCCGGCCGCGAGGGCGCTGCGCTGCAGATGGGCGGCAGCATCGGCTGGAACCTTGGCACCCTGCTGCGGCTCAAGGACCACGACCGCCGCACCGCCACCATCAGCGGCATGGCTGCGTTCTTCTCTGCCCTGTTCGGCACCCCGCTGGCGGCGGCCTGCTTTGCTATGATGGTGGAGGATGTGGGTCTGACCTTTACTTCTGCCTTTGTCCCCGCCTTTACCTCTGCCCTCATCGCCTACGGCTGCTCGCTGGTCTTTGGCATCGCGCCCACCCACTTTGCCCTCACTGCGCCGGAGCTGAATGTCCGCACCGCCCTGCTGGTCATCCTGCTGGGCGTGGCCTGCGCTGCCGTTTCCCGCCTGTTCTGCTATACGCTCCACTTCATGGAGCACACCGTGCCAAAGCTTCTCCCAAACCCGTGGGTGCGGGTCTTTGCGGGCGGCGTGCTGGTCATCGGCTTTTCCTATCTCTTCGGCGTGGGGCGCTATAACGGCGCGGGCATGAGCGTCATCACCGCTGCCGTGGAGCAGGGACAGGCACTGCCGTGGGATTTTCTGTGCAAGATCTTCCTTACCGCGCTGACCCTTGCCTGCGGGTTCAAGGGCGGCGAGGTGGTGCCCAGCTTCTTTGTGGGCGCTACCTTCGGCTGCGTGGTCGGCCCGCTGCTGGGTCTACCCGCCGAATTTGCGGCGGCGGTGGGGCTGGTGTCCATCTTCTGCGGTGCCACCAACGTCCTGATCCCCTCCATCCTGCTGGGCTTTGAGCTGTTCAGCGGCGCCGGGCTGGAGCTCATCGCGCTGGGCTGCGGTATCTGCTTTATGCTCTCCGGCCACCACGGCCTGTACAGCAGCCAGACCTTCGTCACCAACAAGCTGCGCTCGGAGTATATGTCCCACAAGTGGCGCGTAAAGGTGAAAAAAGCGGAAGAGTGAGCTTTTAATACTAAAAAACAGGGGCTGCTGCACCGAATGCCGTGCAGCAGCCCCTGTTTTTATTATAGGATTTTCTCTTATGCCAGCGCGGTGATGGCTGCCACAGCCAGCACGATGGCGCCCAGCACGATGCGGTAGATGCCGAAGAACTTGAAGTCGTGGCGCTTGACGTAGTCCATCAGGAAGCGGATAGCTGCAAGGCTGACCACAAAGGCCACGACGCAGCCCACCAGCAGCACAGCGATCTCGGTACCGGTGATGGATACGCCGGAGACCGCGAACTTGACCACCTTGAGCAGGGATGCACCCGCCATGACCGGGATGGCCAGATAGAAGGTAAACTCTGCCACGCAGGCGCGGGAGAGCCCCAGCAGCAGACCGCCCACGATGGTAGCGCCGGAGCGGGAGGTGCCGGGGATGATGGCAAGGCACTGCCACACGCCGATGAGCAGCGCGTCCCGGTAGCTGATCTGTTCCAGCTTTGTGACCCGGGGCGTGGTGCGGCGGTTCTCCACCACAAGGAAGAGCACACCGTACAAAATCAGCATGGCGGCTACGGTGATGTAGTTGTAGAAGTGCTCCTCCATCCAATCGTCCAGCGGGCTGATGACCAGCACCGGCAGGGTGGCGGCTACCACCTTGAACCACAGGTTCCACACGCTGGGCTTGGAGATGACCTTGCCCTGCCGCAGCCCGAAGGGCCACAGCTTATTCCAGAACAGCACCACCACGGCCAGAATGGCACCCAGCTGGATGACCACCCGGAACATGGACATGAATTCTTCACTGGCATTGAACTTGACGACCTGCTCCACAAGGATCATGTGACCGGTGGAGGAGATGGGCAGCCACTCGGTAATGCCCTCCACGATACCCATCAGGATCGCTTTGATGATCTCGAAAAACGTAATAAATCCCTCCTGCAGCACCCGGTTGGATGCGTAGTTTTTTCAAAAGCAGTTTCAGTATACCATACTATGAGCCCCTGTGCATACAGATTATAGAAATTTTCCCCCGGGCGCTGTATTTATCTGCCCTGGGAAATGTGCTATACTATAAAAATAAGAAGTCTGTCCGCTTTCTGCGCCCGGCGCTGAAAGCTCTGAGAACAACGAGGTGAACCTTCATGAACATACTGGTGATCGGCTGCGATCAGGTGGGTGCGGCGCTGATCCGCGATCTGGAGCGCATCGGCCATGATATCTCGGTGGTGGAAAAGGACCCTGAGCAGCTCAAGCGTCTGGATGCCTTTGACGATTATACCTTTCACGGCACTGCCCTTGTGGGCGACCCTACCGACCCGGACACCCTGCGCCGGGGCGGCGTGGAGAACTGCGACGCCGTGGCGGCGGTGACCGAGGAGGACTCGGTGAACCTGATGGCGGCGCAGCTGGCAAAGAACATCTTCCGCCGGGACAAGGTCATCTGCCGGGTGTCCGACCCGCATCTGCAAATTTTATACCACAAGGCCTACGAGCTGGAGACCATCTGCCCCACCGTGCTGACTGAGCAGGCGGTGTTCCGGGCACTTTCCAAGTAAAACAGCCTGTTTTTGCTTTACAGACCGTAGAATGAGGTAACGATATGAAAGTTTGTATTGCCGGCGGCGGCCGGGTGGGAATGTATCTTGCCCAAAGCCTGCTGTCCCACCACCATAAGGTGACCATCATCGAGCCGCAGGAGGCGCTGTGCCGCACCCTTGCGGATACGCTGGATATCCCGGTCATCTGCGGCGACTCTCTGAGCTTTGACACCCTGCGCACCGCCGACGTGGCCAGCTGCGACGCCTTTGTGGCGGTGACCAACACCGACGAGACCAATCTGGTGGCCTGCCAGATCGCCAAGCGGGAGTTCGGCGTGAACCGCACCGTGGCGCGCGCCTCCAACCCCAAAAACCGGGACATCCTGCACACGCTGGGCGTGGACACCGTGGTGTGCGGCACCGACAACCTGAGCCATATCCTGGAGCGGGAGATCGAGACCGACACCATCCGGCAGCTGCTGTCTCTGGGCGGCGGCACTGCCAGCCTGAACGAGATCCTGCTGCCGGAGGACTTTCAGTTTGCGGGCAAGGAGATCAAGGAGATCCCCATTCCCGGTGATGCCATTCTGGTCAGCATCACCCGGGATACCGAGTTCATCATCCCTCACGGCAGCACGGTGCTGCTGCCGTGGGATAGGCTGCTCTGCCTGACACAGGACGACACCCTGCATCTGCTGATGGATGCATGGGGTCTTTCCTCCCACAAATGAGCGAGCAGGAGCTGCTGCGCACCGCGCTGGTGCTGCCGCCCCGCGCCCGCCGGGTGCTCTGCGTCTGGGCAGCTGTGCCCGGGCTGGTCTGTGCACCTTTTGCCTTCTGGCAAAGCGTGTGGGCGGGCGCGGTCTTTTGCGTTATTTGGGCGGCGCTGGTGGCGCTTGTCCGGGCGCGCTGCTGCAGCTTTGTCGCCGCCCTGACGGCGGACAGCGTCACGGTGCAGTCCGGGGTGGCTATCCCTGTGCTGCACCGCATCCCGCGCCGGGCGGTCACCGGGGTGCAGCTGCTGCGCACCCCGCTGCTGTGGGCGGCAGGGTGCACCGTGCTCCTTGTGCGCAGCCCGGGCTTGCAGCTGGTACTTCCCGGCATCCCCGCCGCACAGGCGACCGCGCTGGCGGCGGTACTGATGGAGGGCAACGTATGAACCGGGAAAAGCACTTTCACCCGCTGGCGGCGCTGCATCTGCTGCGCAAGACCCTGCTGGTCTACCTTCTGCCGCTGGTACAGGTGCTTTTTGACCGCAACTGGGACGCCCTGCGCGCGGCGCTGCGGCAGGACCTTGTATTGCTCTTCTTTATCAGCGCCGTGTGCTGGGCGGTGTACTATGGCGGCCGCTGGCAGGTGGATGCCGAGGGCACGGTGCACGTCAGCTGGCGGCTTGGCGTGCGGCTGGACCGCGCCCTGCGCGCCGAGGGGCTGGCGGCGCTGATGCTGGAGCAGCCCCTGCTCTACCGCTTGGCCGGTGCCTGCCGGGTGGTGCTGTACCCTGTTGGGCAGACCAAGACCATCACGCTGTATCTTACCCGGCAGCAGGCCGAGGAGCTTGCCGATGTGCTGCTGCCGGTGACAGACCCGCTGTGGCACGCGCCCAAGGGCGGCGAAAAGCTGGCCTTTACGGTGCTGGGTGCCAACGGCCTGTCCACCCTGATTTTATGGTGGCTGGCCATCCACCAGACCCAGAGCTATGCCCCGGACGCCCAGACCGCTGCCCTTGCGCAGCTGGGACAGCTGGCGGCGCTTGCCGCCCGCTGGCTGCCGCTGGGCACGGCGTGGCTGCTGGTGCTGGCGGGCACCCTGTTCTGCATCAGTCTGGTGCGCAGCGCTTTGCAGGCGGTGCATTACACCGTCTGGCGCACCGATACCCAGCTGGGCAGCCGGGGCGGGCTTGTACGCCGGTATGAGATGCGGCTGCGGCTCTGCCAGCTGAACTACGCCGACCTGCGCCGCTCCCCGGCCACATGGGCGCTGCATTACTGCCCGGTATTTGTCTCGGCAGGGGCGTGCCGCCCGGAGCTGCCCTTGTTCGTCTGGCGGGAGGGCACCCCGCTGCTGCGGGAACTGCTGCCCGAGATGGCGCAGCTGCCCCCGGACACCTGCGCCGACACCACTGACCGCAGCATGGTGTTCTTTTTACCGGCGGGCATCCCGCTGGCGCTCTGTCTGCTGCTGACGGCGGTGTCCCGCACCACTCTGCCTGCCCTTACCCTGCCGCTGCTCATCTCCACCGGGGTATTTGCCGCCCTGCTGGGCGCTGCCGCCGTGGGCTGGCACCGGGAGGGCGTATGGCAGCAGCAGGGACAGCTGCTGCTCTGCCGGCAGCACCGGTTCCATCTGCACCAGCTGTGCGTGTTCCACCCGGACACCGGCTTTACCGCGTTGCAATCCCCTTGGGCGGTGACGGTGCAGCGTGCCAACCTGACCCTTGTATTTCCCGGCAAAGAAAAGGTCACGGTGCGCAGCGTGCCGCTGGCGGCTCTTGATTTTCTGGAGATATAGAAGTATACTTGCGATGCCCCGCTGAACCTACGGTCGGCGGGGCATTTTTGTAACACAGAGCAACGGAGACTATTTTATGATAAAGACTGTATTATTTGATCTGGACGGCACCCTGCTGAACACCATCGACGACCTTGCCGATGCCGGCAACTGGGTGTGTACCCAAAACGGCTGGCCCACCTTTACGGTGGCACAGTTCAAACTGATGGTGGGCAACGGCATCCCCAAGCTGGTGGAGCGGTTCTCCCCCGCCGAAGCCCGCACCCCGGCGCTGCTGGCGGCGACACTGGCGCAGTTCACCGCCCGGTACGATGCCCACAAGGAGGACAAGACCGCACCCTACCCCGGCATTCCGGCGCTGCTGGACGCACTGAAGGCCGAGGGCATCCAGTGCGCGGTATTCTCCAACAAAGCTGATGCCCTGTGCGGCGGCATCATTGCCCACTACTTTGGCACCGGCCGCTTTGACGCCGTGCGGGGCAACCGCCCGGGCGTACCTACCAAGCCCGACCCCACCGGGCTGTTCGCCCTGATGACCGAGCTGGGCGCAGACCCCGCCGCTACCCTTTTTGTGGGCGACAGCGACGTGGACATCCTCACCGGGCACAACGCGCAGCTGCCCGCCATGGGCGCGCTGTGGGGCTTCCGCGGCCGCGCCGAGCTGACCGCCGCCGGTGCCGATGCGCTGGCAGAGGTGCCGGAGGACATTCTGCGGTATGTGCAGGAGCAGAACAGGTAAAATCACAAAAGGAACACCGGACAGATGCCATCTGCCCGGTGTTCTTCTTTATACAAAGCAAAAACGCCCTTGCGCATTGCGCAAAGGCGTTTTTATGACCCGTACGGGAATCGAACCCATGTTACAGCCGTGAAAGGGCCGTGTCTTAACCGCTTGACCAACGGGCCTTACAAATACAGAGCTTCGCTAAAACCTCCGACTTTCATCGTCCACTACTGCGGACGACCGTCCCCCTTATCTTAGCGAAACTCTGTAACGTGGTAGCGGTAACTGGATTTGAACCGGTGACACTTCGGGTATGAACCGAATGCTCTAGCCAACTGAGCTATACCGCCACATATTTAACTTGCACTCGAACGGTGCTTTATTATTATATCCATAGATGCCCCTTTTGTCAACACATATTTTCAAAAAAATTTGCAGTTTTTTGAGATTCTCAATTTATTTACATAGGTTCGTTGAAATATGGGTTTTCTTGTTATTTTTTGCGAAAAAAACTCCCCCAGTCTCGCTGCGCTCGACAGCCCCCTCTAGGACGGGGCCTTTGGCATAGCGGCAAAGTTTCCGGCTAAAGTGCAAAGTTTGTGGGTGCGCCAGAGGCTCCCTCCCAGAGGGAGCTGGCAAAGCCGTAAGGCTTTGCCTGAGGGAATTAAGCTCCCGCTTCCCATGCAAAAAGCACCGCTTCCCTGTGCGGAAAGCGGTGCTTTTTTCAACCTTTTTCTGTCCGGTTGTGGAAAACCCGGTGCAGTTTTAGTTCTTCTTATTGGTGGGGACCATGACCTTCAGCCCGCCCATGTACGGCTGCAGCACTTCGGGGATGGTCACACTGCCGTCGGCCTGCAGATGGTTCTCCAGGAAGGCGATCAGCATACGCGGAGGTGCCACACAGGTGTTGTTCAGGGTGTGGGCCAGATAAGTCTTGCCGTCCTTGCCCTTGATGCGGATGTGCAGGCGGCGTGCCTGTGCGTCACCCAGATTGGAGCAGGAGCAGACCTCGAAGTACTTCTGCTGGCGGGGGCTCCAAGCCTCGATATCGCAGCTCTTGACCTTCAGGTCAGCCAGATCGCCGGAGCAGCAGTTCAGCTGGCGCACGGGGATCTCCATGCTGCGGAACAGCTCCACGGACATCTTCCACAGCTTCTCGTACCAGTCGGCGCTCTCCTCGGGGCGGCAGACCACGATCATCTCCTGCTTCTCGAACTGGTGGATGCGGTAGATGCCGCGCTCCTCGATGCCGTGTGCGCCCTTCTCCTTGCGGAAGCAGGGGCTGTAAGAGGTCAGGGTCAGGGGCATCTTGCTCTCGTCCAGCGTCTGGTCGATGAAGCGGCCGATCATGGTGTGCTCGCTGGTGCCGATCAGGTACAGGTCCTCACCCTCGATCTTGTACATCATGGCGTCCATCTCGGGGAAGGACATGACGCCCTGCACCACGTTGCCGTGCATCATGAAGGGCGGGATGACATAGGTGAAGCCCTTGTTGATCATAAAGTCGCGGGCGTAGGCCAGCACAGCCTCGTGCAGGCGTGCAATGTTGCCCAGCAGGTAGTAGAAGCCGTTACCAGCCACGCGGCCTGCGGCGTCCATATCGATGCCGTCAAAGCTCTCCATGATCTCGGTGTGGTACGGGATGGGGAAATCCGGCACGACAGGCTCGCCGAAGCGCTGAGCCTCCACGTTATAGGTATCGTCCGGGCCGATGGGCACGCTGGGGTCGATCATCTGGGGAATGGAGTACATGATCTCCTGAATGCGGGCGGACAGTGCCTCCTCTTCCTTCTCCAGCTCTGCCATCTTGTCGGCATCCGCCTTGACGGCGGCGTTGTTGGCGTCGATCTGTGCCTGCAGCTCAGCCTTCTGTGCCTCATCAGTGCACTTCTTCAGTTGACCGAACAGCGGGCCGTTGGCCTTGCTCAGCTTGTTGCGGGCGGCCTTCAGGGCCTCCACTTCCTTCAGGGCTGCACGGTACTTGGCATCCTTCTCGATGACCTCGTCCACCAGCGGCAGCTTTGCATCCTGAAACTTCTTTTTGATGTTTTCCTTAACGGCGTCCGGGTTCTCGCGGACAAATTTGATATCCAGCATGATTGACTCTCCTTAACTCTATTGGGCTTGCAGCGGCGCGCCTGGGGCTTTCCGCTGCCGTTCAAAGGCGGCAGTTCCCGCCTTGGATCGCATGATTATTCGGTTTCCATCTGGTACTGTCCCAGCAGGTTTGCAAAGGCGCGCAGCTGCTCGTCGGAGTAAAAATGCACCGTCAGCTTGCCCTTGCCGCCGTGGTAGGCCACGTTCACCTCGCTGCCCAGCACCTGTTTCAGGCTCTCTTCCACCTCCACCGGCAAAGTGCCGCGGGGTGCGGGTTCGCGGGGCTCCTTGGCGGGCTTTGCCATCTTTTTGCAAAGTGCCTCGGCCTGACGGACGTTCAGCTGGTTGTCCGCGATGATCTGCGCGGCTTCGGCCTGCAGTTCCGGCGTGGGCAACCCCAGCACCACCTTGGCGTGACCGGTATTAATAAAACCGCTCTTCAGCAGTTCCAGCACCGTTTCCGGTAAGTTGAGCAGACGCAGACTGTTTGCCAGTGCGCTGCGGCTCTTGCCCAGCTTGCGGGCGGCCTGTTCCTGTGTCAGGTCACAGCGGGTCATCAGCTCCCGGATACCGGCAGCTTCTTCCACCGGGTCCAGATCCTCCCGCTGCAAGTTTTCCACCAGCGCCAGCTCCATGGCCTGCTCATCGGACACATCCTTGATGACCACCGGCACCTCGGTAAGACCCGCCATGCGGGAGGCGCGCCAGCGGCGCTCGCCCGCCACGATGCTGTAACCGCCCATGGGTCTCGGACGCACCGCGATGGGCTGCAACAAGCCGTGCTCGGCGATGCTGGCAGCCAGCTCACTGAGGGTCTCCTGTTCGAAGGTCTTGCGGGGCTGGTCGGGGTCCGGCTCGATTTCGCGCAGCGGCAGCGTTTCCACCGCTGCGTGCTCTGACTCAAAGACCGGTGCTGCGTCCTCAAACAGACTGTCCAGCCCGCGTCCGAGCCCTCCTTTTCCTCTTGCCATTGTTTACCTTGTTCCCCCTGTTTTAATCTTCCAGAGCATTTTTCGCCGGCTCTGCGGCGGGTGCAGCCTTTGCGCGGGACTTTTTAGGTTCCTGCGGGCGGTTGTGCTTGACAAATTCGATTGCCAAGTCCATGTAGGCTTCGCTGCCCTTGCCCTTTGGCTCGTAGAAATTGATGGGCTGGCCGTAGCTGGGCGCTTCCGAAATGCGGATGGAGCGCGGGATGGTGGTCTTGTACACCTTGGAGCCGAAATACTTCTGCACCTGCTCCACCACCTGCACGGTCAGGTTGTACCGCAGCGAGAACATGGTGAACACCACGCCCTCGATATCCAGATACGGATTATACTTTTTGCGGATGGTCTTGAGGGTGCTGATGAGCTCCGACAATCCTTCCAGCGCATAGTATTCGCACTGCACCGGGATGAGCACACTGTCGCAGGCGCTCAGGCCGTTGAGGGTGAGCAGATCCAGACTGGGCGGGCAGTCGATAAAGATGAAGTCGTAGTCCTTCTGCACCTCAGCCAGCGCCTTGCGCAGACGCCCCTCGCGGCCGGGCAGGTCGATCATTTCCAAGCTGGCACCGGCCAGCCGGGTGTTGGAGCCGATAACATCGGTGCGGTACTCGGTGTGCCGGATGGCCTGCGCCGCCGTTGCCCTGCCGATGAGCACCTCATAAGTGCCCGCTTCCACGCTGCGCTTTGGGATGCCATAGCCGGTGGTAGTGTTGCCCTGCGGGTCAAGGTCTACGATAAGCACCTTTTTGCCCAGTGCCGCTACGCAGGACGAAAGGTTGACGGCGGTGGTGGTTTTGCCCACTCCGCCCTTCTGGTTTGCGATCGCTACAATTTTTGCCACGCGCTTTTCTTCCTCCCGGGGAAAGATTTGTTCCACATGGAACACGCAGTCGTGCCCGCCGGTTTCCCCGTCCGGCAGACACCTTGGTTTCTAGTATAACACATCCAAATTGTTTTTTGAACCATCTGGAGCGTTTTTCAGCTGGATTTTTAACTTTTGAGGGTGGGAAAGTGGAAATCAC
>ENA-OQKR01000275-OQKR01000275.1-human-gut-metagenome-genome-assembly--contig:-NODE-275-length-22234-cov-4.249061_pt1 | contig 22234 bp, 17 predicted proteins | sample MGYA00242803_ERZ504806 | MGnify/ENA primary metagenome ERZ504806 (study PRJEB26092, sample SAMD00036399) | human gut metagenome | host: Homo sapiens | study: EMG produced TPA metagenomics assembly of...
GCCGGTGCTGCTGCAGAGTCGGTACGAGGTGCATGTCGCCTCGCTCAAGGGGCCGACCTCGATTGGCCTGGTGCAGTTTATGGACCAGGCCGCAAACGGCGAGACGGACAACGAGTTCGACTTTACGATCAACACCGCCGCCGACGAGATCGTGCCCAAGGTCATTCAGGGCGATATCGACATTGCCCTGGTGCCAGCCAACGTGGCGAGCGCGCTCTACAACAAGACCGAGGGCGCGGTGCAGGTCATCGACATCAACACGCTGGGCGTGCTGAACGTTGTGACGGGCGATGCGAGTGTGGCCTCGTTTGGCGACCTGGCGGGTCGCACCGTCTACATGACGGGCAAGGGCACGACGCCGGAGTACGTCATGAACTACCTGCTGGAGCGCGCGGACCTGACCGGCCAGGTGACGCTCGAGTTTAAGAGCGAGCCCACCGAGGTGCTGTCGGCCCTGCTTGCCGACCCGTCTGCCGTGGGCGTGCTGCCGGAGCCGTTCAAGACCGCTGCTATCGCCAAGAGCGAGGGCAAGCTGTCGGCACCGGTGAGCCTGACCGATGTGTGGGACGAGCTGGCAGGAGACACGGGCTCGCGCTTGCTGACGGGTGTGACCGTGGTGCGCCGCGCGTTTGCCGAGGAACATCCCGAGGCCGTGGCGGAATTCCTGAGCTGCCACGAGGCGAGCGTGAAGGCTGTCAATGCGGCGCCGTCAGACTGGGCGCAGGCCGTGGTCGATGCCGGCATCGTGGACAATGCCAAGATCGCCGAGAAGGCGATTCCCGGGTGCATGCTTGTCTGCCAGACGGGCAAGGATATGAAGGCGGCACTTAGCGGGTATCTGCAGGTGCTGTCCGACGCGGACGCGAGTGCCGTGGGTGGTAAACTTCCGGCTGACGATTTCTACTACTTGGAGTAGCCCGTGCGTGCGTTTGCTCGACAAATGACAGAGCGTATGAAGGCGGTGGCGGCAGCAGGTGCCGTCGCCGCCTTTTGGCTTGCCGTGTGGATCTTTGCGGCGTCGCTGGTGGCGCAGCCGCTGATCTTGCCGGGCCGGGTGCTGTTGCCTTGGCGCTTCTGCGCCTGGTGTGCGATGGCGGTACCTGGGCGATTTTGGCGGGCTCGGGCGCGCGGATACTGGGCGGGCTGGCGCTTGCCGCGGTGTGTGGTGGTGTGCTTGCCGGGATTTCGTCACGTTCGCGGGCGTTTGCGCACCTGGTGGCTCCGGCGCTGTCGTTTGTAAAGGCGACACCGGTCGCCTGCGTGGTGGTCCTGTTGCTAATCTGGCTGGGGTCGGCGCGCGTGAGCATCGCGGCAGTCTTTTTGATGGCGCTGCCGGGCGTGTATTTCTCACTGGTCGAGGGCTTGTCGCAGGTTGATAAGCCGCTGAAGCAGATGTTCCGCCTGCATGGCGTGCGGGGCTGGCGACTGTTTTGCGCCCACACCTGGCGCGAAGTCCTGCCGTTTGTGCTTTCGTGCGCCCGCGCCGTGATTGGCATGAGCTGGAAGGCCGGCGTGGCAGCCGAGCTCATCGGCATGGCGGTGGGCACCGTGGGTGAGCGCATCTATCAGGCGAAGCTTTTGATCGAGACGGCTGATCTGCTGGCGTGGACCGTGCTGGTCGTTGCCGCCTCGTGGGCGTGTGAGCGCGTGCTGGTGTGGCTGCTGCGGGTTTCGGGACCCGTGGCGTGGCGCGTGGCCGTGCGGGCGCATGGGCGCGGCGCTCGCGGGCGTGCGGGGGCTGCCGGGGGCGGCGCTGCGGCGGAGCTTGCGCTCGCCGTGGGCGAGCGGGCGCCCTGGGCTCCGGCGCTCGACGGACTGACACTCCGTGTGCCCGCCGGTGGGCGCGCCTGCGTGATGGGCGCCTCGGGTGTGGGCAAGTCGACGTTGCTTTCGTTGGCAGCGGGGGAGTGCGCGCCGTGCTCGATGGTGTTTCAGGATGCACGCTTGGTCGAGTCCGCCGCGGCGCTGGATAACGTGCTAGTGTGCGCCGATGCACGCGTGGACGCCTCGAGTGCTGCGGCCCTGTTGCGCCTGCTGGTGCCGGGGGTCGATGTACATGCTCGCGTGGCCGAGCTTTCGGGCGGGCAGCGCCGTCGCGTCGAGATCGCTCGAGCCCTGCTGTGCCCGGGCGGCGCGGTGATTCTTGACGAGCCCTTTACCGGTTTAGATACCGCTGCGCGCGACGCATGCGCCGAGGTCGTGCTCGACTTGCTCGACGGCCGTATGCTGCTGCTTGCATCGCACGATGTCGCCGACGCTCAGGCCCTCGATATCTCGGACATCATCACGCTCTAAATACCTACTCAGCAACAAAATGATTCGTTTTCCTCCGCCCCCATGTGGTCGGGTGTGCTATTCTATCTGCGGGGTAATACTTAGGAATACCAAGTAATACCAACGCAGAAGAAACAAACTCCGGATGCGGGCCAATCGGGTTGCCTTCACAGCCCGTCGCCCAGCCGCGTGGCCCGCATCTATCCGCACCACCGTCGTTTCAAAAAGGAAGCGCCATGGCAGAACACATGACCCCGGTTGTCGCGAAGGTCTTGCCCGAGGAAAAGGCGGCCTTCGCGGCGGCAACCCAGCTCGTGGGCACCACGCCGTCCAACGCCATCCGCATGTTTATCGCCGCGTTCAATCGCTGCGGCACCTTCCCGTTCGACATCTCGCCCAACGGGGCCTTTGGCAAAGACTGTCCCCAACAACTAGTCGTTGAAGAACGTCCCCAATGACTAGTCGTTGGGGACGTTCTTAAATGACTAGCTGTCGGGAGGAGGTTGGCATGCTCAATGCGATGATTTGGGCGCTTGCCTGTTTTGGCGTCGTCGCTGCCGATATCGCCCTGAGCGTGGTTTTGTTCTCCGCTCTGGGCGTCGCATCGGTGTTCATGGGCTTTTCGATTGACGACCTCGATATTCAATTGCTTCAGGCTGCCGCGCAGATGGCATCGTTTTTAATGGCGCTGCTGTGGTGGCGTTATCTGTGGCCGCGTTCGTTTATGGCACGCCGGCAAAGCGCGCATCCGCTCGGCGGGGGAGCGCGTGGGGCGTGGAAGCGCATCGTCTGCGTTATCGTGATTGGCCTTGCCCTGCAGGTGGTCGTTGGCTACGTGACCGACGCCGTGCTGTCGCTGTTGCCCGAGGCCGCGGCCGACTACAGCGAACTTGTCGAGGAGACGGGCATGGGCGACACGAGCTATCTGGCCGTCCTGACCACGGTGCTCGGCGCTCCGTTTTGCGAGGAGCTGCTGGTGCGCGGTATCATTTTTGAGTTTTCGCTCCGAGCGTTTAATCCGCAGTGCCGCCCACTTTGGAAGCGCCGGCGTCGTGCGGGTGCGCAGGACGGCGCCATGGTGCCCTGGGCGGCCCCGAGCACGTGGGGTATCGCCGCGGCGGTCGTGCTGCAGGCGGCAATCTTCGGTTTTATGCACATGAACTGGGTGCAGGGCTGCTATGCGGGCGCTGCCGGCCTCATTTTTGGCTGGGTGCTCGTGACGACCGGGAAGCTCCGCTACACGATCCTGCTGCACTTTGCCTTTAATGCCGGGTCGTATCTCATGACGTTGCTCTGGTTTGTGAACACGCCGTTCGACGTGGTAATCACGGTCACCATCGCCGGCATCATCCTCGTGGAGGCGATGCGCTCACTGCGCCACGCATGCGAGATGGGCATAGCGACAGCACCGCTGCCCTAATTGCGGCGTCCGCCTCCGTTGGCGCCCTGACGCCCCTGAGCTGCACGGTTGCGGCCGGCGGTGTTCTGCGCACGCGACATGCCGCCGTGCCCCTTGCTGCCCTTGGGGCCCTTGCCGGCGCCACCGTGGGCCTTGCCGCCCTTCTTGCCGGTGCCATGCCCGCCGCCGGCAGAGGTCTCGCCCGGGCGTGGCGGCACGGGGCGAATCAGGCAATGCTTGGTGTAGCCGATCAGATCGCGACGGCCAGCCTTTTCCAGTGCCTCGCGCACGAGCTTGTAGTTCTCGGGCTTGCGATATTGGATGAGCGCGCGCTGCATAGCCTTCTCGTGCGGGTCGCGCGCCACATAGATCGACTGCATGGTGCGCGGGTCAACGCCGGTGTAGTACATGCAGGTGCTCATCGTGGACGGGGTGGGGTAGAAGTCCTGTACCTGCTCGGGCATGTAGCCCATGTCGCGCACAGCCTCGGCAAGCTCCACCGCTTCCTTCATCGTCGAGCCGGGGTGGCTCGAGATCAGGTACGGAACCACGTACTGCTTGAGTCCGTATTCACGGTTCAAGCGCTCAAATTTGCGACAGAACGCGTCGTAGACGGCGCGGCTCGGCTTGCCCATTACGGAGAGCACGGCGTCGCTCACATGCTCGGGTGCTACGCGCAGCTGGCCCGAGACATGGTGTTCCAAAAGCTCGCGCAAAAACTCGTCCGAGGTATCGGCCATGGTGTAGTCAAAACGGATGCCGCTGCGCACGAAGACCTTCTTGACGCCTGGCAGCTGGCGCAGGTCGCGCAGCAGCTGCGTGTAGCCGCCCTCATCGACCACCATGTTCTTGCATACGCTCGGCCACAGACAGCGCTTGTTCTTGCACACGCCGTGCTTGAGCTGTTTGTCGCAGGCGGGACGGCTAAAGTTGGCCGTCGGTCCGCCCACGTCGTTGATGTAGCCCTTAAACTCGGGGTCGCGCGTGAGCAGCTCGGCCTCGCGCATGATCGAGTCGTGGCTGCGCATCTGCAGCACGCGGCCCTGGTGGAAGGTGAGGGCGCAAAACGAGCACTCGCCAAAACAGCCGCGGTTGGAGCTAATGGAAAACTTGATCTCGGCAAAAGCCGGCACGCCGCCCGCTGCGTCGTAATCGGGATGCCAATCGCGTGCGTAGGGGAGTTCGGCCACCTCGTCCATCTCCTCGGTGGTGAGGGTGGCGCTCGGCGGGTTCTGCACCACATAGACGCTGTTGGGGTAGGGTTCTACCAGGCGATGCCCGGTGATGGGATCCATGTTCTGCTGCTGCACGTTAAAGCTGCGGGCGTAGTTGAGCTTGTCGGCAGCAAGGTCGTCCCAGCTGGGCAGCAGGTCGTAGTCGTAGACCTCGTCGAGCGAGTTGGTACGGTAGACGGTGCCGTTGATATAGGTGATTTGGTCGACGGGCAGGCCCGCGTCGAGCGCGTCGGCGATCTCGACGATCGCGTGCTCGCCCATGCCGTAGATGAGGATGTCGGCGCCCGAGTCGAGCAGCACCGAGCGCTTGAGCTTATCCTGCCAGTAGTCGTAGTGGGCCAGACGACGCAGGCTCGCCTCGATGCCGCCGATGATGATGGGCGCGTCCTTGAACGTTTGGCGGATGAGGTTGCCGTAGACCGTGACGGCGCGGTTGGGGCGGTGCCCCTCTTTACCGCCAGGGGTGTAGGCATCGGTGTGGCGACGATGCTTGGTCACCGAGTAATGGTTGACCATGGAGTCCATGTTGCCGGCACTGACGAGAAAGCCCAGGCGCGGCTCGCCGAGCACGGTGATGCTGGCGGGGTCGGTCCAGTCGGGCTGACAGATAATGCCCACTTTGTAGCCGTGCGCGTCGAGCACGCGGCTGACGATGGCCATGCCAAAGCTGGGATGGTCCACGTAGGCGTCGCCGCAGATGTAGACAAAGTCACACTGGTCCCAACCGCGCGCATCCATGTCGGCGCGGCTGACGGGGAGGAACTTATCGCGGCCCGGGCGCCAGGGGCGGGCGGGCGCTGCCTGGGCATGAGTGGCGTGGCCACCCTGGGCCTTGCCGCCACGCTTTTGCTGCTGGCCGCGCTGGGCATGCTTGCCGTGCTGGTTGTGCTGAGCGTCCTGGGGCTTTTTTGCCACGATCCCTCCCGGTGTTTGTATACTGCACGTAATTGTAACCAGTCTTTTTGGGACGGGGCTAAAAAGACTGGTGGAGTACACGAGGTCTCGGGTGTCGGTGCCGCGCCCGCCGTTTGTTTCCAGACTGTGTATCTGCGCGTTGGAGAACCCGTCTCGCGCACACGCCATGTTGTCAATGGGTTACAGTATGAACGGCGGCTATGTCTCCGCCAACGCACGAGAGGGTCGTCAACAAGGAGGATGCACGACGATGCAGCGTGCCAAACAGATATCGGAGTCCATTGAGCTGGGCATCATCTTGGCGCTCGCCGGTGGCTTTATGGATGTGTATTCGTACATTGGGCGCGACCATGTTTTCGCCAACGCGCAGACGGGCAACATCCTGCTGGTGGGCGTGAGCATCTCGGAGGGCAATTGGGCACTTGCGGGGCGTTACTTCTTCCCTGTGGTTTCGTTTGCTGTGGGCATTATGCTTGCCGACCTGGTACACGAGCGTTTTGGCAGCGTGATCCACTGGCGTCAGGTGACGGTGTTCTTTGAAGCCGTCATCTTGCTGGGCGTGAGCTTTATCCCCGGTGGCGATTTCAACCTGCTCGCCAACTGCCTTACCTCGTTTGCTTGCGGTATGCAGGTCGAGAGCTTCCGCAAGATCCACGGTCACGGCATCGCTACGACCATGTGCATCGGCAACTTGCGCAACGCCCTGCAAAACGTGGACGACTATATCATCACCCACAAGCGCGGCTTTTTGGAAAACGGCGCACTGTACTTTGGCGTGATCTTCACCTTTGTGTTTGGCGCCGTGCTGGGCAACTGGTGCATCGAGCGCATGGGGCTGCACGCCATTGCGGTGGCGAGCGTGCTGCTGTTTATCGCGTTTGCCATCATGTTTATCGATCGCGAACGCGACTTGCACAGGAAATGGGCCCGCATCATAGCTGACTGGCAGACCACGAGTCTTAAGCGCTAAGGTGCATGTTTGTAATGACAAGATTTGACGTCAGCAAAGCGTGCTGCTTGAGGCTATAGAATAAAAATGCCATCTTTCTAGCTATAATTATTAGTTGAGGGGATGGACATATGCTAGAGCTTTTTATTCAAAATAAGACGACAGTAATCAAGTTGATGGTGCTCTGCATTTTATCTGCCCTGGTGGAGCTGTCTGTTGTTAAAGCTGAATCGTTGATTATAGACTATGGCCTTCTTCGCTCTAATTATCGTAACGTTTTATACATTGGGTTAGGCCTGCTAGTATTGCTCTCAGTTGAGCTGGTGACAAACCTGTTCAGATCAAAATATGCGGAGCAATTGGCTTCCGATGGCGCTAACTGCTTCTATAGATTGCTTGCCCGCCGTGCTTTAGAGCGGCCCTTAGTTTTAGCAAAAGACAGTGACTACCTGTTATCGCGCATTGAAGAGGCTGGGAACCTACAGCCGATGATTGGAATATTTACAACTGCGTTTCTTCCGTGCCTAGTGACGGGTTTGGCATCGTTTGTGGCGCTATCTAATATCTCTTTGTTGCTTTTGATCCCTGTTTGTGTTTCGGCATTGTTTATTTCGCTTCTATATCCGTTCGCTCTTAGTAAGCTATCGACTAAGAGCGAAAAGGCATTGGAGGCCCAGGCGAGGTGTTCTGCTTATTTAGCCCAACTAATAAATTGTCGACTTTACATTCGAATTTCTCGTTCAATTAACTTGGAATTACTTCGCTATAAAAAGATGCTTAAAGCCTGCAGGAACTCTCGAGTTGAGGAGAGTGTCTTTGCGAGATTGGCAACTGAAATAGTTAACGCTGGCAACATCATTACTGGCTTGCTTTCAGTTCTGCTGCTTATTTTCCTTGTGTTAAAGCGCGGGCTGACGGTCGGGATTGCGGTGCAGAGTTATCAACTTGTGCTTCTATGCTATTCTCCTTTTCCTCTTGTTCTGAATTGTTGGGCTCAGCTTCAGCCGTCGTTTAGGTCGTTGCGCCGTGTCTTGGAATTACGTCGTCTTTTGGAAGCTGGAAAACCTAATTTGATATGCTTCGATCACGCTGATCGAATTAGTTGGAAAGGAATCAGTCTCTCGTTTTCGTCGAGCGAAACTAATGAGAGGATAACAATTCCAGATTGCACGATACAGGCACCTTGTCTGGTTTTAGTAAGCGGCCCTAATGCATGTGGCAAATCTTCATTTCTGGAAGTATTGAATGGATTGTTGTCGCCGGTTGCTGGCAGACTGTGTGTTAATGAGTCTACTGTCATTTTCGATGGCTTGACTTTAATCCAGCTACCCTGCGCAACTATGCCGCAAAGACATTTGATAATGGGGGGAACTTTCAGGAAGGCTCTTTACTATGGTCTTGTAGATATTGACTCTGAAAAACTCATCTATCTTTTGAAGGGTTTTAGCCTCGATAAATTATTTGAAGCCAATCCCATCATTGGAACTAGGGGACACAATTTGTCTGGCGGAGAACTGGCTTCTCTATTACTTTGTAGGGCCTTTCTGAGCAGCTATTCTATTATTATTTTGGATGAGCCTTGCAACAATTTAGATAATGCTTCGATATCCTTTTTGAAGGCGGTGGTTGCACAGGAGATGAAAGAGCGTATCGTCATCATTGCGGATCATGGACATGGTTTTGAACAATTTGCAGACTATGTAATACAGTTTCAGGAGCCAGAAAAAACTATCTAGCTCCTGAACGTTGCTACCAACTGCTATTTGCGAGTTATTCGAGATGCTCTTCAATGCGAGCTCTAAGAAGGGCAATGGCTGTGGGTATTCCAATTGCGGCAGCTAATTCGGCTTTATCCAAAACCTGTATGCTAAAGCACGATTGTTTATCACATTGAAGAACGGTAACTGAAGATACCCTCACTTCCCGTTGGCTGAATATATCGTAATCTCCAAAAAGGAAGTTACCTTTTATTGAGTAATTCGGTATGTTCGTTATGCACTTCATCTCAAGTCTGTTTAGGCCATAATCGAACACCGCAACTTCCTTATGTTCGATGACGAGCGCAACCCTGGGCATGTTACTAAAGCCACCGTCGACGACAGTAAAGAGCTTTTCATTTGTATCGTCATAAACGGTGTATTTAAGACTCAATAGCTGTCCTAGTGGACCCGTGAACCCATGTCTTTTGATGTTGAGGTTGTCTCCCACTGGGTTGGTGAGAGCTAGAGCATGCGGATAAGGGTTACCTTCAATTGAGATTCGATATTCGTTTGTAGCTGTCTTGCTCGATTTAGGACCAGTAGCCACCACGCGTCATCGCCTCAATCGCATTGGAACCGACTTCTGCTTCGTGCGGAGAATTACGCAGTACGTTGCAGTACATGCAGCTGCAATAACCGCATGGGCAATTTCTAATAAAATGAATGACGCTATTTACTGCATGCATGTTAAATGGTCGAATACTTCTCATGATTTGCCTCCCATTGTTCGATTGTTTCTGACTGTTCTATTACCTTCTTCACCTCCTCAACACTGTTGAACCCTATGTTTTCAATCGACGAGTACTCAACGTAAACAGAAAACCTGCTTTCAAGAAAAATTAGCAGTCGAACTAGATCCGATGAGGACAAGCTGAATGGGGAATCGGTCAATCGTTGATTTCTTAGATCTTGATCAAATTGAGTCAAATCCAAATCTCTAATATTGCTTATTGCTTTTTCGATTTCTGCGTAGATGGTTTCATCTTTACAATATGCTGTCATTTCAGTACCCCAAGATCGAAATCAAACAACTCGTCCTCGATTGTCTTGCAGCATAGTAATGATTCTTCTGGATCTAAGCTGGCTGAGAAACTGGGTATTCCTCTTAGTCGAAGTTCTCTTGCTGCTTGAATTGCTTTATCGCTAGATGAATAGCTTATTTGAAATTCATGCGTCTCCAACCCCTCTGTGGCGTCAAGTACTTCGTTTGTAATTTCAAATTGAACTTTCTCTGATTGCGTAAGCGTTTCAATTACGGGCATGAGCCCTAGCATTATGTCGTAGTCGGCTATCGTGTATGGGATATTGATAATGGCTAAGTCAGGGCAGAAAGCTCGACATGCAGCAATCGACCCCAATCCGTAATCTCCGAAAATGTGGTCGCTGTATTTCATAAGCACATTGGGCGTCTCTAATAGAGCTAGGTCGGATTTATCATTCTCAATGATGAGGTTGATCTGCTCGTTCATTTTGATGACGGCAGATTGGCCACCATCAAAACTAAGGGTGTTGCAGCCCCAGATTTCATTTAAAGGATTGAAGCTCAACGCGCATAGATTGGGATGGTGCTTTCTCATCTCGCTAACGATGCTACTGAACGTTATTGTTGAATTGGCGGGTGTATATAGATTCCCGACAACAATTTTTGGTATCAGGGCTAATTCCTGCATGTCGCTTTTGCTAGACTCGATTTGTTCAGCGGCGAGTTGGCTGACAACCGTCTTATTTACAGAATGAGCGTAGGTTTCAGCGTGTTTACTAAATTCTACGAGTCCTGCGGCGCTTTCTTTCGTCGATAAAACGACAACCAGGTCTGATTCATCGATTGTCGTTACATAGTTAATTCGATTTCTTATGCCAATTTCTTTGCAATTAACAAGGTTGGCGACATCTAGGCCGTCCGGTAGAATGCCGCATGGCGTTGATACCCGGATATTGTAGCCATTTCCTAGCAATCCAATCAGAAGAGGATAGTCAGCTCTTGTGAAAGATATAAGTCCGATTGTCTTCATGATTTTAATCGCTTGTTCCTTTTTAGAGCTGTTGCAATGGACACTTCATGTCTATGAAGCTCAAAGTGAAGTATTTTCTGATTAAGTCGGTCAAAGGCAATTCGTTTTGAATTGTCGCATGCTGTTCGCTTGTAATCAGGGCTTATTACTCCTTCGCAATCTGCGCTTTTTATGCATTGGGTGCACAGCTGAAATGCCCAACATTTTTTACATGAATCGCTGGTCAGCTTTGAAACATTGATTATCTTTTCAATTTGACCTAAATCAAATCCTGAATCCAATGTGCCGATATACATTTCCTTCGTTGTTTCGCTGACCCTTTCGCAAGGAAGAAGCGCTCCTGCTGTTGTCACAAATAGACGCGTAACCCCTGGTTCGCATGGGCCACCGGGTATAGCTTTTGCTGGGATGTTCGAAGGTGCAAATCGCTTTATGTTTTGGTTGATGTTTGCAAGCGTATATGAAGCGAGCCTATCGTTGCGGTTTCCTTTTTCGATTTCTCGCTCATCCATAATTCTTGCTTTAAATAAGGCGTAATTTAGCTGACTTGAGAACTCGTCATTGTAGGGGGCGATACGTCCGTTGCGTTCCAGGTAGTTGAATTGAACATCGCAATCTTCGATATCTTTATCATTTATAAAGGAAGAGACTGTTTTATAGATGTTGTTCGTGTCGACTACGGCATTAAAATGAACATATTTGTTGCGTTCAGGATGGCTGTCTAAAACCATATGAACATTGTCTATAACTGTTTGGTATGAGGACTTGCCATTAGCGTAATGCCTAGACTTATCATGGATTTGCTGCGGCCCGTCAAGACTGATTAACAAATAGAATTCATGCCCAGAATCGAAGAAGAATTTAACCATTTCTTCAGATAAAAGAGAGCAATTAGTTGTAATTCGAAATGAGATGTGTTTTCCTTCAAATACCTGCTCTGCATATTGAGTAATTAGCTTAATTTCATTAAATCGAAGGAGAGGTTCTCCTCCATAAAATGCTACGACCGGGTTTGAGTTGTCGATCGAGTGCATCTTAAAGAATTCGATTGCATGTTTTGCCGTCGAAATGGACATGGAGTTATGACTGTGGGCTCTGTTGTATGAGGAGTTTCCGGAATAGATACAGTAATCACATCGGAAGTTACAAGATTGAGTCAGCTGAAGGGTTAGCATCCGTATATTTCTTTCCAGCTTAACTTTCAAAAGGTCAATTGATGGATAAACGATATCCTGCAATGGCGAATCGCAGCAGTAGCCACATGATTGTAGTAACTGGAATTCTTGGTCTGATTTATAGGAAGCGTGGCAAACTTTTCCTGCTTGGACTTCTGAGATGTAATTGAATAGATCTTTGCTTACTGCAAGTATCTCGTTTCGATTGGCATCATAAATGTAGTGGCCCAAGAGGGTCTTTATGGGTAGAACTAACATCTCTACCGCCTCTTTCATTCCACTAATGTTATTTAGTGAACTAAGATGTTTACTATAAAGTATCCTTTTATAAACGTATTGTCAAACATATATTGCTAAAACAGAAACAATTTATAGGCTGAGTTGGTCGTATCCTTTGGGCGATTGCTCCTATAATCTAGCCTTCGCTGCTGTCGGGAGGGAAGGACTGGGGCTCCGTTATTATGTTGAAACGCTTTAACACTTTTGATGTTCTCACGTGTTTTTTGTTTCAAAAGCGTTAGGATGGGACTCATAGCGTGGGGCGTAATGGGTGCCCCGCACACGATGGGAGGCTATCAATGGCTAATCGTTTTGTTCTCAATACCATTTCTTATCATGGTTCCGGCGCCATCAAGGAGATCCCCGGCGAGCTCCAGCGTCGCGGCTACAAGAAGATCTTCGTCTGCTCCGACCCCGACCTGATCAAGTTTGGCGTTACCGCTAAGGTGACCGACGAGTCTCGACGCCGCCGGCATCGCTTGGAGCCTCTACTCCGAGATCAAGCCCAACCCCACCATCCAGAACGTCAAGGACGGCGTCGAGGCCTTCAAGGCCGCCGAGGCTGACGCTATCGTGACCATCGGTGGCGGCTCCTCCATGGACACCGCCAAGGCTATCGGCATCATCATCAACAACCCCGAGTTTGCCGATGTCCGCAGCCTCGAGGGCGTTGCTCCCACTAAGAACCACGCCGTGTTTACCATCGCTGTGCCGACGACCGCCGGTACCGCTGCCGAGGTGACCATCAACTACGTCATCACCGACCCCGAGAAGGTCCGCAAGTTCGTGTGCGTCGACACCAACGACGCCCCCGAGGTCGCCGTCGTCGACCCCGACATGATGGCTTCCATGCCCGCCGGCCTGACCGCCTCCACCGGCATGGACGCTCTAACCCACGCCATCGAGGGCTACACCACCAAGGGCGCTTGGGAGCTCTCCGACATGTTCCACTTTGAGGCTATTAAGCTGATCAGCGAGAACCTGCGCGACTCCGTCGCCGAGGCCAAGTCCGGCCAGCCCGGCTCCGGCCGCGAGGGCATGGCTCTTGGCCAGTATGTCGCCGGCATGGGCTTCTCCAATGTCGGCTTGGGCATCGATCACGCCATGGCCCACACCCTGTCCGCTCACTACGATACCCCGCACGGCGTCGCTTGCGCCATGCTGCTGCCGATCGCCATGGAGTTCAACAAGCCGGTTTGCGCCGAGCGTCTGGCCAAGGTTGCCGTCGCCATGGGCGTTGACACCACGGGCATGAGCACCGACGAGGCCGCCGACGCCGCCATCGCCGCCGTCAAGCAGCTCTCTGCCGACGTGAACATCCCGCACGTCTGCGAGGCCATGAAGGCTGACGAGATCGAGGTCCTGGCCAAGGACGCCATGGCTGACGCCTGCTTCCCGGGTAACCCGCGCGAGGCGACGCTCGACGACGTCATCGAGCTCTTCAAGAAGATCTGCCCGGCTGCCTAACTTGGTTCGGCGGGCCCCTGCCCGTTAGCCCCACAATCGTCCTCGGACATGTCGGAAGCCCCCGCTGCGCACTTCGTGCGGCGGGGGCTTTTTTGTGCCGCGCCGATGCCCCGATATGGGCAAAACCAAGGCATGCTGCCCGCTGCGGATAGGTGGTGCACTTCCCAGCGTGCATTTTTTGGGAGTATTCAGCAAGCTCTGAAAAATGCATAACGTTGTGAATGGGTCGTAGTGGCCCGCGGCGCCCATCGACAGCACTTGTGGGCGGGCTATCGATGGGCGGAGATGGCTGTCGCCGCGTTTTTGGTTTGCGCCGGCCTGCAACACTGCTGCAACCACATCGTTATGTCGTTTGTGATGGGGCCGTTGGGGCCCACGGTGCTGAATACTCCGTTTTTTGCACGGTCCAAGGTGGGGTACCCTAGGATGAGAGAAATTGATACCTCATATTTATGCATATATCGATATTTCTATGCAAGATTTGGATTGTAAACCGTGCGCGTGCATAAAACCGGTGTGGGGACGTCTGGAGTCGGCTCGGCTCCTGGGGCATTGCACGTGCAGAACGGTTAAAATCGGGACTCGGTCTTAGTTTTACTTGGAAGGATGCATATGGCTTCTAATGTTGATGCTTCTCTAGAGGAGACGCTCTCCTATATTACTGACCAGTTGAAGGCGCTTACCTCGATTGCTTCGCCTACGGGCTATACCCGTGCGGCGACTGATTATCTGATGGAGACCCTGCGCGATATGGGGTTTGGGCCCGAGCGTTCCAATAAGGGCAACGTGTTGGTTGAGCTTGGTGGCGAGGGTGAGCCGCTCGTACTGGCGAGCCATGTCGATACCCTGGGCGCCATGGTGCGTTCCATCAAGGACAATGGTCGCTTGCGTCCCACGACGCTCGGCGGGCATCAGTGGTCTACGGCCGATGGCGAGAACTGCACCGTTTACACGCGCGATGGCAAAGTCTTTACGGGTGTGGTCCTCAATACCGAGCCTTCGGCGCATGTGGCCGATGAGCCGGTCAAGACCATCGAGAAGAACATGGAAATCCTGCTCGACGAGAACGTTGACAGCAAGGACGATGTGCTCGAGCTGGGTATTCAGACGGGCGACATCATCGCTATGGATCCGCGTACCACGGTGACGGAGAGCGGCTACATCAAGAGCCGCTTCCTGGATGACAAGCTGTCGGCGTCGATTCTGCTGGGTCTGGCCCGTTCCGTTGCTGACGGCGAGGTGTCGCTTTCGCGCAAGGTGTCGCTGCTCTTTACCGTGTACGAGGAGGTCGGCCACGGCGGTGCCTTTGTGCCGGCCGACACGCGTGAGATGATCAGCGTGGACATGGGCTGCGTGGGTGACGACCTGGGCTGCACCGAGCGCATGGTTTCGATTTGCGCCAAGGATTCGGGCGGTCCGTACAACTACGACCTGGTAACCACGCTGTCCAACATCGCGCGCGAGCTGGAGCTCGATTACGCCATCGATGTGTACCCGCACTACGGCTCCGACGTCGAGGCCACGCTCTCGGCCGGCTACGACATTCGCCATGGTCTGATCGGCCCCGGCGTGTACGCGAGCCACAACTACGAGCGCAGCCACATCGACGGTGTGCGCAACACTTTCGAGCTGGTTCGCGCCTACGTCCAGCGCTAACGATGCAGCGGCCTCGGCTGACACGGCAGTACCGACCGAGGCTGTCCTCTCTAACTTGCGGTGAAATAGGGACTGTTTGGCGGTTTTAAACGCTTAAACAGTCCCTATTTCACCGCAACTTATGAAGGGGATGGGGCTATTTGATGGCGCCGGTCACGGTGCCGCCGCCCAGGACGATGTCGCCGCGATAGACTACAACGGCTTGGCCGGGGGCGATGGCGCGCTGCGGCTCGTCAAAGGTCAGCAACATTTGCCCGTCTTCGCCGCACGTAAGGATCGCTGCCTGGTCTTTCTGTCGGTAGCGGTACTTGGCGCCCACGCGGATGCCGCCGGCATCCAGCTCGGCCTCCATGCGGTCGGCAGGGGCGCTCCAGATCCAGTCGTTGGCCGTGAGCGCCGTGGCCGTCAGGTCCTCGGCCTCGCCCAGATGCACGGTGTTGTTAGCGGCGTCGACGCCCGTCACATACACAGGATGCGCCATCGCGACGCCCAGGCCTTTGCGCTGGCCGATGGTGTAGCGCAGCGCGCCGTTGTGGCGCCCGACCACGCTGCCGTCGCGCCACACAATGTCGCCCGGTGCAGCGGGATGTCCGCAGCGGCGCTCGATATAGCCCGCGTAGTTACCGTCTGGAATAAAGCAGATGTCCTCGCTTTCGGCCTTCTGGGCGTTGGTAAAGCCCTGCTCGGCGGCTATGCGGCGCACGTCGCGCTCTTTGTCTAGGCCTGCCAGCGGAAAGATCGTGTGCGCCAGGCGCTCCTGCGTGAGCGAATACAAAAAAGTAGCTTTGGTCCTTTTTAGGGTCCTCGCCGCGATGCAGCTGCCAGGTGCCGTCTGCCGCCTGGCTTGTTTTGGCGTAATGGCCCGTGGCGATGTAGTCGCAGCCCATGTCCAGCGCTGCATCGAGCAGCGCGCCAAACTTAATGTGGCGGTTGCAGATAATGCACGGATTGGGCGTCAGCCCCTCCTGGTAGGCGTTCATAAAACGCTCGACAACGTTGCGGTCGAAGGTTTGCTGCAAGTCGAGCACGTGATGGGGTATCCCCAGGCGCTCGGCGACGGCCTTTGCATCGGCGATGTCGTGGTCGACCTTACTCATGCCCGTGGCGGGATCGGGCGCGGGGCAGGTGAGGCGCATGGTGGCACCGACACATTCGTAACCCTGACTTTTGAGCAGATACGCGGTCACGCTGGAATCGACGCCGCCGCTCATGGCGACGAGCACGCGCTTGTTGTGCATGAGGAGGTTCTCCTTGGTGGCATGTGGCCAAAAAAGAAAAGCGGCGCGGGAGGCTGGTTCCGCGCCGCAGACATTGTAGCAAGTTCGGACGTCTCGTGGGGCATCCTGTTGGGATGAGGTCAGACTGCCAGAAGAGAGGGGAGACCGGCGTGCCTTGGACTCGTTCTAAGAACGAGAAGCTCTAGTCCTGGAAGAGCGCCGTGGACAGGTAGCGCTCGCCGGTGTCGGCGAGCAGCGCCACGATGGTCTTGCCTTCGTTCTCGGGGCGCTTGGCCAGCTGCAGAGCGGCCCAGACGGCGGCGCCGGACGAAATGCCCACGAGCACGCCTTCCTTGTGGCCCACGGCGCGGCCGGTGGCAAAGGCATCGTCGTTCTCGACGGGGATGATCTCGTCATAGACCTGGGTATCGAGGACGTCGGGCACAAAGCCGGCGCCGATGCCCTGGATCTTGTGCGGGCCGGCCTGGCCCTTAGAGAGCACCGGGGAGGTGGCGGGCTCGACGGCGACGACCTGAATCTCGGGGTTCTGCTCCTTGAGGAACTCGCCCACGCCGGTCACGGTGCCGCCGGTGCCAACGCCGGCGACGAAGATGTCGACCTTGCCGTCGGTGTCGTCCCAGATCTCGGGGCCGGTCGTGGCCTTGTGGATGGCGGGGTTGGCGGGGTTCACAAACTGGCCGGCGATGATGCTGTTGGGGGTCTCCTTCTGCAGCTCCTCGGCCTTGGCGATGGCGCCCTTCATGCCTTTGGAGCCGTCGGTGAGCACGAGCTGTGCGCCGTATGCCTGCATGAGCTTGCGGCGCTCGACGGACATGGTCTCGGGCATAGTGATGATCACCTTGTAGCCGCGGGCCGCCGCCACCGAGGCGATGCCGACGCCGGTGTTGCCACTCGTGGGCTCGATGATGGTGTAGTCGCCACCGCGCACGAGCTTGCCGGCCTTCTCGGCCTCGTCAATCATGTTCTTGGCGACGCGGTCTTTGACGGACCCGGCGGGGTTGAAGTATTCCAATTTGACGAGCACACGGGCCTTGAGGTCCTCGTCGGCCTCGAAGTGGGTGAGCTCCAGAAGCGGGGTGTGGCCGATAAGCTGATCGATGGACGTGTAAACATTGCTCATGGTGAACCTCCAAAGTGTTCAAATGACTGGATACCGTGTGGTTTTACGGTGTGTGTGGCAGCGAAACCCACAAACCTTATAGGTTGTTCGTTTTGCTGTTGGCAAGCATAGTAGACACCAAAGCCTAGTAACGCAATAGGAAATAGAAGATTATTACGAGTCGATTAACCATCTTGACGGGAATAGGTATTTTCAAAACCAATTTTTCGGCTAGAATTTCTACGAATTAAAAGACCGAAAGGCAGCTATATATATGTTGGTTTCCACAAAGGGCAGATATGCCCTGCGCGTTATGGTCGACCTGGCCGAGCACCAGGCGACAGGCCGTATCCCGCTTAAAGAGATTGCGGCGCGTCAGGGTATTTCGGAGAAGTACCTCGAGAATATTCTGGCTACGCTCGTGCGCGCCAACATGCTCTCGGGCATGCGCGGCAAGGGCGGCGGCTATGTGCTCACGCGCCCGCCCGAGCAGTACACGGTGGGCGAGATCTTGCGCCTGACCGAGGGCAGCCTGGCGCCGGTCGCCTGCCTGGATGGCGACTGCAAGGGTTGTTCGCGCTCTGACGAGTGCCCCACGCTCGACGTGTGGAAGAACCTGGACAAGCTTATCAACGACTACCTCGACGGTGTGACGCTCGATCAACTTGTCGCTCCCAACGAAGGCTACGACTACGTGATCTAGCCCACCTGCCATTTGGGGACGGGGTGGAAATGGCAGATTCTCTCGCCCTTTGAGACTTGGCAAATAAGAAGGCCGCCCATTTTTGTGATGGGCGGCCTTCGTTTTGGGCTGTTGAGACGGGCGCGGCCGGAATGGCCGTTTTAGCCCTCGGCGATGCTGTCGAGGATGCTGCGCATGATGGACACCAGGATGCTGCCCATAAAGGCCGATCCAAAGCTGGCGATGGAGATGCCCGCGCCCAGCAGATTGACCGACAGATAGCTGGCCAGCTCGAGCATAAAGCTGTTGACTACGAGCTGAAAAATACCCAGCGTAATGATCGTGAGCGGCAGCGAGATAACCGTCAGGAACGGCTTGACGAGCGAATCGACGATGTTCAGGAACAGTCCCACGAAGGCGAAACAGACCCAGGCCTCGGCAAAACCGAAGGGCTGGATGCCGGGGACGAGGAACGTGGCAATCGCGATGGCGATCGAGGTAAAGAGCCAGTTAAGCATAAAGCGCATGGTGTGAATCCTTTCTTGCGCAGGGTGCGTCGGTGTCGCGTGAAGCGGTTTGCTGCGGCAGCTTGGACGGCCGCTCGGGTGTGCCGCCTTGTTCGGCCGCCCATTGTCTCAGATATTCGTGGAGCTTACGTGCGCATTCGGTTTCAAAACGGCGTTCGTCCTAGAAAACGCGCCGCTGGCAGAGAGTTTTGTCGCTTTAGTTTGGTGGTGTGCTAAACTGCTACGGGCAAAAGCCACAGGCGTTGCCCTATTGCATAGAACGGGCGAACGATGCCCGATGTCAGTATCAACTTCGATGCCTTTTGGCGGGTTTGGCGGTGATCGATGAATATCGAGAACATGTTTGACAAGCCTGATGTCAAGCAGCTGGTCCACGCATTTAGTCTTTTGGATGACGAGAAGGATATCCAAGCGTTTTTGACTGATATCTGCACGCCGCGCGAGATCTGCGATCTATCGCAGCGTCTGCAGGTTGCGCGTTATCTGGATGAGGGCGAGCCTTATGTTGAGGTTCAGGCCCGCACCGGCGCTTCGTCCACTACGGTGAGCCGCGTTTCAAAGGCACTCAACGGCGAGTACGGCGGCTATCGCAAGATCCTCATCAAACTGGAGGATGGCGAGTAGGCCAGCGGCAACAAACGAATTGCGCAGAACCGTCCCTTCGGGGGCGGTTTTTTGATCCTTTGGGGACGGAGGAAAACGGATCACTGGGTTAGACTGACCTCCTCGGTGATCCATTTTCCTCTGTCTCCAAGGGGTCAAATCTGTTGGCGTGGGGCAAATCTGTCCGCGCGGGCGGGTAGGATGGAAGCATTGAATATTGCGAACGGTTTGAGTGGAGGACCATGCCTGTTCGAATCTATACCACCAACGCCGGCGCGGATTTGAGCGATGCCGAGGCGGCGCTGCTTGCCGACCTTATTGCCCGCCACGGGCGTGCCGTGCTGCTGGCGCCAACGTTTGCCGAGCTCGACCTGTGCCGTCATGATGCGGCGGAAGCCGGCGTTTCGCTGGGTATTGACTACAAGACGCCTACATCGTGGCTTCGCTCGCTTTGGGAGCTTTTGGGCGACGGGCGCGGTTTCGTCGACAACCTGCAGCGCCAGATGCTGTTTTCGGACATGGTAGCGCGCCTCGACGACGCCGACCTGCAGCCGCTTTCGCGCAGCCAGGGCACGGTGCGTATGCTCGCGCGTATGGCTCGCGATGTGCTGCCGGGTGTGGCAGGGACAGGTGCCGAGCGTTGCTGCGACAACGTTTGCAAGCCCAAGCCCAGAAGCGACGCCGAGGCTCGCGTGTTTGAACTTTTGTGCGCCTATGCGCGCGGTTTGGACCGTCGAGATATGGTCGAGCCCTGCGAGACGGCTGACATTATGGCCGGCGCTTTGGCCGACAACCTGCCGGGGTGCGCCCGCGCCGTTTGCGTGCGCGGCGTCACGTCATTTACGTATAGCCTGCTCGAGCTGCTGTCCGCCGTGGCAAACAACGGGGGAGAGGTTGTCGTGCTGCTTGCCCGCGAGCAAGCGGCGATGCGCGAGGAGCTTGCCGCGGCATTTGATGTCCGCGGTGTGCTGTTTGAGATCGCGCCGCTGGGGGAGGGCGCCGCCGCGCCCCAGACTGCCTCCAAGTCCGCTGCTCAGCCTGCCTTTATTGAGGTCGCCGGCCCCCATGCCCGTGCCCATGCTTATGCGGACGTCATCGATAAGTTGGTGAAAGCGCACAAGGAGTCCAAGGACGATAAAGTTGCTGCAACACCCGCCGACCCCGTACGCGTGCTCGTTGTTTCTGCCCGGGCACCCCAGCTGTTCGGCGAGCTTGCCGCTCGTTTGGCGGCGCGCCACGTTGCTGCCGAGACGGCCGAGTTCACGGCGTTTTCCCAATCCATTGCGGGCAGGCAGTTCACGGCGCTCGCCAACCTGATCGAGCGTATGAAGGCCGCCGACGAAGGGGCAGCTTCTAAGACTGAGTGGTGGCCCGCTCCGGAGCTTACCGACTGGATTTACAGCCCGCTTTCGGGTGCCGACGCCGCCAGCGCGCGCACGTTCGACAAGAATATGCGACTGTCGCGCAGCAAGACCACTGCGGGCGTCAAGAGCCTGCTGCAGAGCGTGCAGGGCCAGGTGAGGGGCGCGCGTAAAGCGGCGAGCGACGAGAACTGGTTTAAGAACGTGCCGTGCGTGATCTCGGACGTGTTCCAGGCGCTGTGGCGCGACAAACCCGTGACGGCGCTCAAGGCTATGCTTGCCGTTGCCGAGGCACTGCCCGATCGCGCACTTGGCGGTCTCGACGGTCAGGCCCGTCGCCAGGCGGAGGTGGCCCTGCTGCGCCACGTCATCGACATCCTTATGAATGGCGCCCGTGCGCTCGACGTGTCGCAGGCCGCGACCGTGCCCGTGCTCGATGACATTCGCACCAAGGTGGACAAGCGTAGCGCCGCCTACGATTACGAGACCTACGAGGTTGACCGTGCGCCACGCGCCCAGGTTCGCTTTGCTTCGCTTGCCGATGCGGCGGCCCTGCGCCCCGGCAGCTACGATGCCGTGCTGTTTGCCGACGTCGACCTGGACAGTTATCCGCTCTCACATGAGGAGGGCCCGCTGGCAACGCTGACGGCAGAGTTAGATCGCAGCGGTGTGACGCTTGAGCCTGCGGCCTTGCTGCGCGCACGCTTTGGCCGCGCGATACAAGCGTCGCGTGGTCCGGTTACGCTCGCCCGTGTGACCCACGATCGTCAGGCGCGCGAGTGCTATCCGGCGGCCGTGTGGACCGAGTTGCGGGCGCATGCCGAGGCCGCTAACGATGCTAAGGCCGCTGACGCCGACAAGGCCGCTGACGACGCTAAGGCCGTTGGCGCCGACAAGGCGAAGTGTGTGGGTGAGGGCGATATCGTAAGGGACTTCGATCCCGCGGCAGGCGAAGGTCTTAGGCGCGAGCGCGTGACCTGCGAAGCTCCTCAGCATCTGAGCGATGAAGCCATTCCGTATTTGGTCCTGCGTCGTCGCGATGGCGAGGGCGAGGATGCGCCGCTGGTGCCGCGCCTGACGTCTGCCTCGCAGATCGAGGCCTATTCGACCTGCCCGCTATGCTGGTTCGTCTCGTACCGCGTGAAGCCCCAGTCGATCGACGCTGGCTTTGGCAATATGGAGAAGGGCAACTTTGTCCACGACGTGCTGGAACACTTGCATGCCCGTCTGCCCCAGGAGGGCATGGAGCGCGTGACACCCATGAATCTGCCACGCGCGAAGGAGCTGCTGCGCGAGGTCTTTGACGAGACCTTGGCCGAGCATGCGGGCAAGCGCGGTACCGAGGGCCCGCTCGTGCCGCTCTCCTCGGTGGAGGAGCGCCAGGTGGCCGAGATTTTGCCGCAGCTGGAGGGCGTTCTTGCCTACGAGTCCGAGGCGCTCGCGCCCTTCGCGCCGCGCTACCTGGAGTTTGCGTTCAACGAGCTCCAGGTCGAGTATGCCGGCTGGCCGCTCGGCGGGCGCATCGACCGCGTGGATGTGGATGCCGAGAATCGCGCCGTGGTAATCGACTACAAGCATCGCACGGGCGTTGAGGAGTTTAAAC
>ENA-OQKR01000277-OQKR01000277.1-human-gut-metagenome-genome-assembly--contig:-NODE-277-length-22061-cov-6.052612_pt1 | contig 22061 bp, 16 predicted proteins | sample MGYA00242803_ERZ504806 | MGnify/ENA primary metagenome ERZ504806 (study PRJEB26092, sample SAMD00036399) | human gut metagenome | host: Homo sapiens | study: EMG produced TPA metagenomics assembly of...
GGATTGTCATTGGAAAAAGCATGATGGATCAGGGATTTTTTCGAAAGAGAAGGGGATGGACCGAACGGCTGACCGATCTGGTGCCGGATTTGGAAATCCATATCATTCCGGATTCCAATATCATTACCATATATCTGGTCGGCGTTATGATGACATCCATTCTGACCAGCGGTTATACCTGCAGCGTAATCAGTTCTGTGATCAGTGTAGTGCTGTTTAACTACTTCCTGACAGAACCTTCTTTTCAATACCAGCCAGCTTCTGCAGAAGGCAGAGGATGCGTCGGAGATTTTTGATATTACAGCGACAAAGCTTGTAAAACTGCTGGGAAGGGATCTGACGGCCGCACCGGCAGGGGCACAGGAGAGCAGAATTGTCCGCGGAACACTTTACAGCGCGCAGACAGGAGGAAAGACGGAAAAAAATCTTTGACCCAAGGGAACAGGAAATCATTCAGTGGGTTCTCGACAGCCAGAAAAGAGGAGAAAAATATCTGGATCGCGGTGGAGGACAACGGCCCCGGGATTCCAAAAGAGTCCAGAGAGCATGTGTTTGAGATGTTCTATTCCGGGAAAAATAAAGTAAGCGACAGCCGCAGAAGCCTTGGCCTTGGACGGGCACTCTGCCGTTCGATTGTAAATGCGCACGGCGGGGAGATAGCACTTTATGACTGCGATCCACAGGGCTGCTGCTTTTGATTTAACCTGCCGCTCAGCGAGGTGAATTTGAATGAATAAGACATTAATTCTGGTTGTGGAAGATGATACGCCGGTTCACAACCTGATTACTACGACGTTAAAAACACACGATTATAAGTATATTTCTGCAAAGAACGGTGCGGGTGCCATTATGGAGGCATCCACACATAATCCCGACATTGTTCTGCTCGACCTTGGCCTGCCGGATATTGATGGCGTAGAGGTGATTGAAAAGATTCGAAGCTGGTCGAATATGCCGATTATCGTAATCAGTGCAAGAAGTGAGGACAGCGATAAAATCGAGGCATTGGACGCAGGAGCGGATGATTATCTGACGAAACCGTTTTCTGTGGAGGAACTGCTGGCCCGCCTTCGAGTCACACAGCGCCGTCTGTCCCAGATGCAGGCAGAAAATGGAGTCCAGTCGGCTGTCTTTGAAAATGGCGCACTGCGGATCGAGTACGCAGCGGGGTGCGCATATCTTGACGGAGAGGAACTTCATCTGACCCCAATCGAATACAAGCTGCTCTGCCTGCTGTCGCAGAATGCAGGGAAGGTGCTGACGCATACGTTTATCACACAGAAAATCTGGGGAAGCAGCTGGGAGAATGATATCGCTTCCCTCCGTGTTTTCATGGCGACGCTTCGGAAAAAGCTGGAAAAGAACGGAGAGCAGACGCAGTATATTCAGACGCATATCGGGGTTGGCTACCGGATGCTGAAGGTAGAGTAAAAGAAGAAAAAATTTGACTTTACAGGCCTAAAATGATAGCATAAAGGACAGAGAACGCAGTTTTGGGAGGACGAAAAAACGGATGATGAAAAACCTCGAAGTACTGGAGGAAATAAAAAAACAGGGAAAAAACCTGATTGGGACAAAACGGGATGAATTTGTAAAGCAGAATCTTTTATCGGATGAGTTTATTGAGATGATGCAGAAGAACAAAAAGCCGTTCGATCTTCTGATGTCGTATTATCAGTGCGCCATTATGGAAATCGAGACAAAGTTCCGGGTGCTGAATCAGGAATACTCGCTTTCCTATGACCAGAACCCGATCGAAGGAATCAAAACAAGGGTCAAATCGTATGAGAGCATTATGCGGAAAATCCGCGTGAAAGACATCCCGGTCACACTGGAGTCTATCGAGGAAAATATCCGCGATATCGCCGGTGTGCGCGTGATCTGTTCTTTTCCAAGCGATATTTATAAGCTGGCAGACAGTTTTCTGAAACAGGATGACATTACGCTGATTGAGCGGAAGGACTATATTCAGCATCCGAAGGAGAGCGGCTACCGCAGTCTTCATCTGATCGTTCAGGTGCCGATCTTTTTACAGGATACAAAGAAACTGGTTTACGTGGAAGTACAGTTCCGTACGATCGCGATGGATTTCTGGGCGAGTCTGGAGCACAAGATGCGCTACAAGAAAAATATTCCCGAAAATCATGTCAAATATCTGCAGGATGAACTCTACGACTGCGCAAGACAGAGCGCGGAGCTGGATAACCGTATGCAGAATATCCGGAATCTGATTGCAGAGGAAGCAGAAGAGGAAGAGTGCGATACGCTTGCAATGCTGCCGATGAAATAGAGAACGGATTTGGGAGTTGGAGAAAAAGAGCATAAAAATACGCCGCAGGTCTAGTGATCAGATCTGCGGCGTATTTTTGCTCATGCTTCTTTCGAATAATGAATATGCTGCAATTTCCATTTCTCGTCCTCTTTGACGGCGACCTGTGTCTCGAGTCCGCGGATGCCGTACGAAGTGCCATCCTCACGGCGGATGCATTCGGTGTGGTAAGAGAAAAGGATGAGAGCTGTGTTTTCGTTGATCAGACGCGGTTCAATTTTATCTGTGCGGAACAGGATGGAAAAATCAAGCGAAGGTTCATAAGCGGCTTGCGCGGCTCGATTCGGTTAAAAAATCAGCTCCTGTTCCCGAAAGAGCGAATCAACGGCCTCTTCATACTCGGCAAGGCGATTTGCTTTTTTGATCTTTTTCAGATACTTCTGGGGATTCGTAAACGATGTTCCGAGGTAAATCCACAGTGCCTTTAATTTAAACAGCACATTTTTATCCCCGGAAATAACGCGCGCATAGCCGGCACAGAGATCTTCGCAGAATGCGCGCAGCAGCTCCTTATCTGCCGGAGCTAAATTTTCACTGCTGGCAGGATCTGTACTGCGCAGCATCCCGATCAACCAGGGGTTCTGCAGCACCCCGCGGCCGAGCATGACCTTTTCCGTCAAGGGAAAATCATGGCAGAGCTTCTGAAAATCAGCGGTTGAGAAAAGATCCCCATTGTAGCACAGCGAGTGGCGGCTCGTCTCATATGTTGTCCGATAACACTCCATGCGCGGCGTATATTTGTAGAAATCTTTCTGAATCCGCGGATGAATAATCAGCTCTTCCAGCGGATATTTGTCATAAATCGCAAGCAGCGTCTCCCACTCATCGGTGTCGGTTGTGCCAAGTCTTGTCTTGATGGAAATCCGGCAGTCGCAGGACGAAAAGATTTCATCGAGAAATGCATCGAGTGTATGCGGCCACGCAAGCAATCCGGAGCCGCGCCGCTTGGCGACAACCGTGCCGGACGGACAGCCAAGGTTCAGATTGACGGTATCGTAGCCGTACTCCTTCAGTTCTTTTGTCAGAGAAAGAAAGTCCTCCGCCTGGTTTGTGAGAATCTGCGGGATCACCGTCATCCCTTCGTTATGCTCCGGGAGAATGTCATTGCGCTCGCGGGAGCTCATCTTTTTATTTGTAATAAATGGCGTGAAATAACGGTCAGCCGCCGGAAAATATTTGTGGTAGGCGCTCCGGTACACATATCCGGTCAGCCCTTCCATCGGGGCGAGATAAAATTGCATGATGATAAAATCCTTTCAAAAAAATCGGTTTTCCAATACGAAAAGTGTATCATAAAACTGCCGGAAGGGACAGAAAAAAATGAAAGTAAAATAATATCTACTAAACAAGTAAGAGGTTAAAAGAAGAAGCCGGTGCGACGTCTGTTTTACAATGTGTGATGAGATGTAGAAAAAATCCGATACAGAATCTTTTTTTGAGGGGTCCTCAAAGATTTCTGTACCGGATTTTTCTAATTCTGCATATGAATCTGCTCGCCCGTCACCGGCGCAAAGCAGCGAAGCGTTTCGCCATCGAGATTCTCGCGGTGCATATCAACCGCAGAAATCTGATGATTGTCATACGTCGTATAATAGTAAATTCCCTGCGTCGCATTGCAGCAGGAAGTATAGAGCGTGATCTCATACTTTCCGTCCGCCACCTCGCAGCATCCTCTCTGCTGGTCGACAGAATTTAAAATATGGAAAAACTGGCTGACACTCTCCGTTTCGCTGTTTCCCGAGATCGAGTTCTGCTTTACAAACGCCACGCGTGCAAAGCGGGAAGCAGACGAGAGGTCGCCCGGCAGTCCAAGACCGCCCATGCCACGGCTGTACGTAGAAAGATCGAGCTGGTTGGAAAACGTGTTGGCCGGCTGTTTTGGTGACAGATGCAGGTAATTGTTCAGTGAGAACATCTGCATTGGAAACGGCGGATTGTTTGTCAGAACGCCGACCGGATTGTCGTAGACATGCAGACCGTCCGCCGTGGATTCCACGGTGATGGCACCCGATGCATCTGCGATGATCCAGTGAAGCTGTGCGAGCGGAAGATTCTTTTTAAAAGGTGTGCTGATGAGATTGATACGGGAGAGGGATTCTTTTGCTTCCGCAAGCGAAGCACATGTACCGAGAATCCACGGGATCAGCTCGAACTGCGCGATATTGTCTTTCTCCGGTTTCGGATCGAAATAAACGGCATTTCCTACAAAATTAAGGCCGGCGATACCAAGCCCTTTTTCATTGAACGCCTCATAATAGAGCGGGTAATCATCCATCACACACGCCATGCCGATCATTGCATAGTGATGGGAAAGGGACGGCATATGAAGAAAGGAAAACGGGTAATTGCGAGGTGTGACGGTGATCTGGTCGCCATAGGAAAATTCATAATCGAGTGTGCGGCCCATATAAAAGTCGCGTGTTTGATAGGTTGCTGCTGTACACATAGAAAAACTCCTTTCGATGGATGATTTGTCATTGCTGTAAGGTATCATAGCACAGAAGCGGAGGAACGAACAGGAGAAAAATATGAAAAAAGTATAAAAAAGAATCCTGCCAGGCAGGATTCTTCAGATCAGTCATAGATTTTGTGATTTGAAACATTCACCGGGCAGGAAGAGGTGGATTTAAGCATGATATTTCCGGAAGTGTTCTATGACAGCAACGGATTCTGCACTGACAGGTTTCGGAACAGCGGACGGTTTTGCAAGAAAATAGCCCTGCAGGAGATCAACATCCAGTTCCAGTACCTTCAAAAGTTCAGCTGGAGTTTCCAGACCCTCGGCAATGATTTTCATGCCTCTTTGATGTGCATAGGAAACAATATTTTCTACGATCTGCTGCTTGTCCGGATCGGAGTCGATATCGCGGATGATGGAAAGATCCAGCTTGATATACGCCGGTGCAAGCTCCAGAAGCGTTTTTTCATTGCTGTAGCCGCTGCCGTAGTCATCCAGGGCAAATACACCGGAAAATCCCGGCATCTCACGTTTTTTCAACAGAGCTGTAAGATCCGGTGAATCCTCCTCTGTGATCTCGATGACAATCCGATCCTGAAGAAAGCTGTATTGTTCGACGTAAGCCACTGACTCATCGTGATTCATGTATTGGCTTGCAATCGAATTGACAAAGAGAAGCTCATCACCGCGTATCTGATGGGTGGAGAGGAATGTGGCATAGGATTTTGCAGAGAGAAACATAGTCAGACGTTCTATTTCATGCAGGCACTCTTCCTCGTGAGCCAGCTGCAGGATCTGATCCGGACGAGTAAGTGCCGGGAGATTTCCGCGCATCAGCGCCTCGTAGGCGTAGATACTGCCGTCCGCAGCGGAAACAATTGGCTGGAAGTAATACGTAAACAGCTCTTCATTCAACATTTTATGGAACAGGCGGCGCATCTCGGTTTCCTTTGCGTTTTTTGTAAAAAGCTCCGGATCGAATTCGGTAATGTACCCTTTTTCTGCTTTCTTTACCTGGTACATTGCGAAATCCGCATATTTTTTCAGCGTAGACAGATCTGTACTGTTTTCCGGATACCAGGAAACTCCGCCGGAAAGGCGAAGGGGCAGTTTACGACCACTTGGCAGCTCCAGGGCTGTATTTGAAACCGCAAGGGAAAGATTCTGCAGAAGTGCTCGAATTTCTTCCTGCGATTGGTAGCCGTAGAACAGAAGATTAAATTCATCGCCGGAAATACGGGCACAGAGCGTTTTAGCCGGCACAGAGGAGATAAAACACTGTCCTGCCTGCCGGATATAGGCATCGCCCCAGTCGTGGCCGAAGGTGTCGTTGGTGCGTTTTAGATTGTCAAGGTCGATCATCAGAAGGGCAGCGTGACCGAGAACTTCCGAATGCTCAAAAAGAGCTTCACTTTCCCGTTGAAACGCGCGTCGATTGTAGAGACCGGTCAATGCATCGTAATCACGCTCGTGCTCTATGCGCTGCCGTTCCAGCATAACGGAGGTAAAATCTTCGACAAGTCCGATCTGCGCATAGCCCTCGCGGGAGGTCTCCATACGGATGTAGCGGATTGTTCCGTCAGAAAATGAAATTTCATACACCTTAGAATGCCCGACCCATACGGTATGAGAATGTGTCTGGTCAAATTCACGCAGCATCTGCTGGAAATACCGGGTGGAAAGCCCGGAGACATCTTCAGATGGAAGGTTGAGCATGGGAAAAAAGTTCTTTGTGACATAGACCGTGTTGAGATCAAAACGCATCTCATAGCCACCCAGTTCAATACTTGCCATTTCCATGATACGCAGGAATTTTGTGGAGGTTGTCAGAATAATGTGGATACTGCCGTCATCGGAAAAGTCATCTTCTTCCAGGTAATTGGGAAGATAGGCAGCCTTTTCTTTCTCTGTAAGATAAGGGGAAAGATCAACGACCTGTCCCATCTGCTCAAGCGTATAGGCGGTATCGGCGTAGGCGGAAAAAATATTTGGCATGGCAAGGGCACCAATCCTTCCTTTGGCGGCATCGAGAACATTTTTTCCCAGGTCATTGATGCTGCCCTGACTGGAGGCTTCGACCGTAATATGCTCTTTTTTTCCGATCGTTGTATTGAATTCCTCAACAAGACGTTCAAAGGAAGCTAACTGATCTCCGTTGTAATACGTCCATACGGTCAGCGTAACGGGTTTGTCGGAGGCGCGGCATCCGCCAAGAAGCGATACAGCGAGAACAGAACTCAAAAGAAAGGTTGTGACTTGATTTGAAAGAATTATAACATAAAGGAACAGGAGCCGCAATCGAAATTAAGCCGTGGAACAGAAAAGTTGTTACAGTTCACTGGTTCCCAGCGAACTGTAACATTCGCAGCCCTCATTTAAAGTTTTGCTTCGCAAAAGGAGGGCTGCTCACGCCTGAATCACTTTCTTACGCAGCGAAACAGCAAGTGTTTCACTGCTGAGTGAACAGTAACGAAAAGTTACCTGTTGTTTGCCGGGTACCGGTGAAGTGTAATGCAGCAGGAAAGAATCCGGTAAAGGAAAAAAGCTCCGCCGGAAAAAAAGGTGGTATTTCCGGTGGAGCTCTGTGAAAAAAGTGATCAGAATTTTACTGATGATAATAAGAGAGGAAGTCGGTGATCTTTTCAACCGCATCCTTTAAAACTTCAATTCGCGGCAGGTAAACAACGCGGAAGTGATCCGGCTGTCCCCAGTTGAAGCCGCCGCCGTGGACGATCAGAAGTTTTTTGTCGCGCAGCAGATCGAGAGCAAATTTTTCGTCGTTTGTGATATTGAACTTTTTCGTGTCAATTTTCGGGAACATGTAGAACGCAGCTTTTGGTTTGACTGCGGTGATACCCGGAATATCGCAGAATGCCTTGTAAACGTATTCGCGCTGCTCGTAAATCCGTCCGCCCGGAATGATGTAGTCGTTGACACTCTGGTGGCCGCCAAGAGCGGTCTGGACAACGGACTGTGCCGGAACATTGGAGCAGAGACGCATGTTGGAGAGCATTTTGAGCCCTTCAATATAGTCCTTTGCGATAGCTTTATTTCCACTTAAGATCATCCAGCCGATACGGAAGCCTGCGATCATGTGCGATTTGGAAAGACCACTGAAGGTGACACAGAACAGATCCGGTGCGAGGGATGCAATAGAAACATGCTCGAGACCGTCCATGACGAGCCGGTCATAAATTTCATCGGAAAAGATGATCAGCTGATGTTCTCTGGCAAGCTCGACAATCTGCTGCAGTACCTCTTTCGGATAGAGTGCACCGGTCGGGTTATTCGGATTGATGATAACAATCGCTTTTGTGCGGTCGGTGATCTTCTTTCGCATATCATCGATGTCCGGATACCATTCGGACTGTTCGTCGCAGATGTAGTGGACGGCTTTTCCGCCGGCCAGCGTTGCGCAGGCAGTCCAGAGAGGGTAATCCGGGGATGGGATGAGGATTTCATCCCCGTCATCCAGAAGAGCGGACATACAGAGGTTGATCAGCTCACTGACGCCGTTTCCTGTATAAATATCATCAATAGAAACATTTGGCAGTTTCTTTAACTGTGCGTATTGCATGATTGCTTTTCTTGCGGAGAAAAGTCCCTGGGAAGGAGAGTAGCCCTCACAGTCGGTAAGCTGATGACTCATGTCGTAGATGACCTCATCCGGGGTACGGAAACCAAAAGGAGCCGGATTTCCAATGTTCAGCTTCAGAACCTGCGTGCCGCACGCTTCCATGCGGTTGGCTTCTTCTACGACAGGTCCGCGGACATCATATAAGACATTGTCGAGTTTTGATGATTTTTTAAATTCTCGCATAGGGGAACCTCCTGTTTTTTTCTGGGAAAGAGAAGCAGCAGATGGATCAGAACAAGATTCTGTCGAATCAGAAACCGTATCTGCCGTATAGTTTACTGTGGAATCTTTTGCAAGCAGCCAGTCGGGATCGACCTGGAGCACATCGGCCAGAAAGTGAAGAATGTCGGAGCGCGGAACCGTTTTTCCGCTGACATACTGGCTGACATGGCTTTTTCCAAGCTTCACACCGCGCCGCTGGGCCGCTCGGATCAAATCGACCTGCTTGAACTGTTTCGCCTGCATGGCCAGTTTCAGACGGTCGGAAAAGGTTTCATTTGTCATAGAAAATCTCCTTAAGATAGAATACAAAATAAAAAAAAGTTCAAAACTGTGCTTATTGTAGCATGGACAAGAAAAAAGTTCAATAGAAAAACTGAAAATTGTAAAAATGTTGAAAAGTTCAAAATTAAAGCGAAACAAGTTCAATTATAATATTGTCTATTCTGTACAGGTAAAGCGTTAAACCTTGCGCATTTTGCAAATTGACAAACGATGAGATTTCGGTAGAATAAAAAAATAGGATGTTATGCGTTTCTGTTGGGATCCGCCAACAGAAACGAGAGTACATTGGGAGAAAAAGGGAGGAAAATGTATGGGGGAAGGTCATAAAAAATTGAATATTTCCGACTGTATGGGACTTGCGATCGGACAGATCATCGGTTCAGGCATCATGGTATTGACAGGAATCGTCATCGGTCTGACAGGACACGGCATTGCCGCAGCGTTTATTTTAGGTGCCGTGCTTGCCATTATCACCTGTGTACCGTTCATCATCCTGACGTCCGCAATCCCGTCATCAGGCGCCGGCTTTACTTACATCCGACGATTGATGGGTGAAAAAGCCGGCTTTATGTACATTGCGATGTTTGTCTTAAGCCAGGTTCTGATCGCAACGTACGCGAAAGGCTTTGCAAGCTATTTCTGCTCGATTTTTCCGCAGTTTGGCGAGTCGGCTGTCGCAATGGCAGCACTTGTAATCTGTACCGCTGTCAATCTCATCGGACTGAAATCGAGCGCACTGGTGCAAAAGGGCATGGTTGTGCTGCTGCTTTTAAGCCTGTTCTTATTTATTGTATTCGGGTTGCCCAAAGTAAGCTGGGATGCCCTGACACCGACGGTATCCAACCTGATGCCGAACGGTCCGAAGAACTTTTTCACAGGCGTGGCACTTTTGAGTTTTGCGTGCGGAGGCGCAAAATTCGTTGCGGAGAACGGAGACGATATTGTGGAGCCGTCCCGCACGATTCCAAAGGTTATCGTGCTTTCCACGAGTATCGTTGCTGTATTCTATGTGCTGATCGGTATCGTGGCAGGCGGCGTGCTTCCGGTCGAAACGGTTGCATTTCAGAATCTGACGCTTGTCGCACAGGAGATTTTTCCAACCTGGATGTACCTGTTTTTCGTGTTCGGTGGTGCCGTATTTGCGCTGCTTACCACCCTGAACGGAACCTTGAGCTGGGTGACAAGAGGACTGCAGGCTGCCGCAAAACAGGGCTGGCTGCCGGAAAAAACCGCGGAGGAGAATAAAAACGGTGTTCCGGTGATCCTTCTGATGGTCTTTTTCCTGATGGGCGCTATTCCGATTCTTACGGGAATGGATCTGACATTGATTTCAAACATGGGTGTCGGAACCGATATGGTGACGGAATTTATGGTACTCCTGGCCTGCTGGCGTCTGCCGGATATCTTCCCGGAAGAGTATCAGAAATCTGCGTTTTGTATGAAAAAGCGGACACTTCACATTCTGCTGTTTTTCATCGGCATTCTGATGATCGGAACCTCGTATGTCAATCTGTCGGATCTTACGGTTCCCGCGGCGATCGCATGCGGCATCTATATTCTGGTGATGTTTGTTTACACGCAGGTCCGATACCCGTATGTGAAGGCAAAACAGGAAAAGAAAGAAGACAAATAAAGAAGAGAAATGGAGAAGAAACATGAGGGCAACAACAAAAGAGCAGGGCTTTTACAGCCAGATTTTTAAGCTGGTTCTGCCGATTGTGATTCAGAATCTTTTAAGCGCGGCAGTCAACTCTGCCGATGTCGTGATGCTGAACTACGTGGGACAGTCCGCTATTTCCGCGGTATCCCTGGCATCCAACTATGCAAATGTATTATTTATGGTTTATTACGGACTGGGAACAGGAGCAACACTTCTGTGTGCCCAGTACTTTGGAAAAGGCAATATGCGAGCAATTCAGACTGTCGAGGGAATCGCACTTCGATTCTCCGTCATCATCTCCGTCGTTGTGGCAGGAATTGCTTTTACCATGCCACAGATGATGATGCGTCTGTTTACAGATAATGCGGAACTGATCCGGATCGGTGCTTCGTATCTGCGCGTCATGGGTGTGACCTACCTGTGCTGGGGCATTACGGAGATCTATCTTGCGGTGCTTCGAAGCCTCGGCCGTGTGACGATCAGCATGGCGATGAATATGATGGCATTCGCACTGAACGTATTTTTCAACGCATGCTTCATTTTTGGTCTCTTCGGATTTCCGAAGCTTGGAGCAACCGGCGTTGCAATCGCAACGGCGATGTCGCGTGTCATTGAACTGATCGGCTGCGTGATTGTATCAATTATGAGTAAGGATATCAAGCTCGATCTGCGGTACATGTTCATCCGCAACAAGCTGCTGTTTTCCGATTTTGTGAAGCTGTCACTTCCGGCGCTTGGAAATGATCTTTCCTGGGGCGTTGCATTTTCGATGTATTCTGTGATCCTGGGCCATCTGGGAAGCGATGCGGTAGCGGCAAACTCGCTCGTTGTCGTTGTAAGAAATATCGGAACCGTGCTGTGCTTTGGTGTGGCAAGTGCAGGCGGTATTCTGCTTGGAAATGTTATGGGAGAAGGAAATCTGGAAAAGGCGAAGGAATATGCATCGAAACTGCTGAAGCTGACGGTTGTTACCGGAGCTGTGGGCGGACTGGTTGTACTGGGTATCACGCCGTTTGTACTGAAGTTTGCTTCTTTAAATGAGACCGCGATGCATTATCTGAAATATATGCTGCTGATTAACACCTATTATATTATGGGGACTGCCGTCAACACAACGCTGATTGCCGGAGTATTCCGTGCCGGAGGTGACACAAAGTTCGGACTGGTCTGCGATACGATTGATATGTGGTGCTACGCGGTGCCGCTTGGATTTATTGCAGCGTTTGTCTTCAAGCTTCCTGTCCTTGTGGTTTATTTCCTGCTGTGTACAGACGAGTTTGTAAAATGGCCGTGGGTTCTGAAACGGTATAAGAGCGGACTGTGGGCAAAAAACATTACGCGGGATCACCTGTTTGAGGATGAAGAAAAGAATAGATGATATAGAAAAAAGACATCTGCAGGGATGAAAAATCACTTCGCCAGATGTCTTTTTCAAACACGCTCTAACTGTGCTGCAAGAGTCAAAGAAACAACAGCGGAAAGTCAGAATGGTTATAGCATAACGGATCGGAAACTGGTATGATCAGACCGTAAAAGGATAGTGCAAAAGTTTTAAAGAACGGTATATCCTTTGCTCTTTAAGCTTGCTTCTGTCTCGTACACATCCGGTACATGGAACACCATGATCGGGCAGCCGGACTCACGGTTGAAGGAGAGATAGATATAGTCGATGCTGATATTTGTCTCAAGCAGTGTTTTCAGAAGGGAATTTAAGTTGCCCGGCTGATCGACGACTTCAACACCGAGTACATCCGTCTGGCGTGTCATGTAACCGGCAGCCTGAAGCGCCTGCTCTGCTTTATCCGGATCGGAAACGACCATGCGGACAATGCCGTACTCTGCGCTGTCGTTGTTGACAGAACCTAAAATATTGACGTCGTTTTCAAACAGAATCTGTGTGATCTGCTGCATCGTGCCTTTTTTATTTTCTGCGAAAATAGAAAGTTGTTTTAACATAATGGGGGCCTCCTAAAATTGATCTCTGATTCCATTATACTGCCAAAATCAAACGCGTCAACGAATTTTGTAAAAGAAGACGAAAAAAAGGTAAAAAAGCGTATCGTTTACAGAAAATCAATAGAATAAAAGCATCAATATAAAGAAATAAAAAAAGAAATCAATGAGCGAAAAAAAGACAGAAAAGTCGGATAATAAGAGAAAATGCACAAAATACAAATAAAATATGAGAAAACGGGTGAAAAAACTTTTGCATAATGACGAAAAATGCGCTACAATATAAGCGCTATATGTGAATTTATTATTGGGAGGTATTAGAATTATGGCAACATTTTATGCATCAAAAACAGGAGAAGTATCTGCTAGAGAAAAAGAACATTCCGCGCTGGTACGTGAACTGGCCGGTGAGTGCATGACACTTCTTGAAAACGACGGAACCCTGCCGCTTGCCGGTGCAGGAAAAGTCGCAGTTTATGGTAACGGCGTCCGCCACACGGTAAAAGGGGGTACCGGTTCCGGAGACGTTAACACAAGAACGGTTGTTACGATCGAACAGGGCTTAAAAGAGGCCGGCTTTGAAATTCTGACTGGTAAATGGCTCGATGAATATGACAAAGTGCTTGCAGATGCGCAGGCTGCATATCAGGCAGAGCTGGCAAAAAAAGCAGAGGAGCTTCACGTTCCGATTTTTGCTGTTATGTTCTCGGAAGTATTTGCACAGCCTGATGTGCCGGTAATTACCGAAAAAGAGGACACCGATACCGCTATCTATGTTCTGTCAAGAAACTCCGGTGAAGGTGCAGACCGCTATAACAGAGCATGCGATTATCTGCTCGGCGAAAACGAGCTCGCTGACATTGCCTATCTGGCAGAGCATTATGAGAAAACAGTTTTAATTTTGAATATTGCGAACCTTGTAGACACCACAGAGTTAAAGAAAATCAAAGGACTGAATGCAATTCTTCTTGCAGGACAGGCCGGAAATGCAACCGGAAACATCGTTGCAGACGTTGTTCTCGGAAAGAGCATCCCATCCGGAAAGCTGACTGATACATGGGCTGCTTCCTATGAAGACTATCCGTCCTCAAAAAATTTCAGCCACAACAACGGTGACACCAACGATGAGTATTACAGCGACGGCATTTATGTCGGCTACCGTTATTTTGACACCTTCAACGTAACCCCGAACTACTGCTTCGGCTATGGCAAAGGTTATACTGATTTTGAGACGGAAGTAAGGGACGTGGAGGCAGATGCCAAGAACGTTACCGTTACCGCATCCGTAAAGAATATTGGTGATACATTCGCCGGAAAAGAAGTCGTACAGGTTTACTATTCCGCACCGGATGGCACGATTGAGAAACCGTATCAGGAGCTTGGCGGCTTCGGAAAATCCGATCTGCTCTCGCCGGGTGAGTCCCAGACGATTACCATTTCCTTCCCGACAAAATCTATGGCTTCCTACGATGAGAAAAAAGCAGCATGGGTACTCGAGGCAGGAACGTATTACATCCGTGTCGGCAACAGCTCCAGAACAACGAAAGTAGCAGCAGCCCTGAATCTCAAAGAGACCGTTGTTACGGTTCAGGGAAAGAATCTTTTCCCGGCAGATGACGCTCCACAGGAACTCTCCAAAGCAGGCGTAACACCATACAGCTATGAAGGTGAGGCAGAAGAAAAAGCAGCTGCAAAACAGATTGAGATTTGTAGTAAATGCATCAAGACAGAGACCGTTATCTACAGTGGAACACCGGAAGCATTCCCGGTTTATGAGGGAGAAAAGCTGACTGCGGCAGATGTAAAGAGCGGAAAAGCGACGTTAAAAGATCTCGTATCGCAGCTGACCGTAGAAGAGATGGCTGCCGTTTGCAATGGTACGGCAGACGGCCTCGGACAGGAAGGCTTTATCGGATCTTCTTCCGATATGGCGCCTGGAGCAGCGGGAGATACAACTTCCATTCTTCTGGAGGACAGAGGTATTTACAATACGATTCTTGCAGACGGTCCGGCCGGTCTTCGTCTGATTCCGCACTTTGTCGTTGATGCAGACGGAAAGATGGTATCCTCCGGAAATCCTCTGGAAGATGCGTTTAACAAAAATGAAATCGAAGTTCCGGAAGGCGGCACGGAGTATTTCCAGTACTGCACCGCAATCCCGGTAGCAGCGCTTCTTGCGCAATCGTGGAACATGGATCTGATCCGGAAATGTGGTGATATCGTCGGAAAAGAGATGGAAGAATTCCACATTTCTGTATGGCTGGCACCTGGCATGAACATTCACAGAAATCCGCTTTGCGGAAGAAATTTCGAGTACTACTCGGAAGATCCGCTGGTGGCAGGTATGTGCGCCGCAGCCGATACCAGAGGAATCCAGTCCCATGCCGGAATCGGAACCAGTATCAAGCACTTTGCAGCCAACAACCAGGAAGACAACCGTATGTACGTCAATGAGCACATCAGCGAGCGCGCAATGCGTGAAATCTATCTGAAGGGCTTTGAAATCGCAGTCAAGACAGCACAGCCGATGACGATCATGTCTTCCTACAACCTGGTAAACGGTGTACATACTGCCAACAGCCACGACCTTCTGACCGCAGCAGCAAGAGATGAGTGGGGCTTCGCAGGTTATGTCATGACCGACTGGGGAACCTCAGAGGACATGAGCGGATTGTTCGCTTACAAATATAACCTGAAATACGGACATTCCACTTCAAGAGAGTGTGTTCTTGCAGGAAACGATCTGCAGATGCCTGGCCAGCAAGGAAACCGTCAGGAAATTGTAGCATCTGTTGCAGACGGAACTCTGCCGCTTGGACAGCTTCAGACCTGTGCGTACCGTATTCTGAATGTTGTTCTGCAGTCCCCTGCCTATGATGACTGCAAACCATATGGTGATCAGTTCGATCTCGAAGAGGCAGTTACCGTTACAAAAGCATAAAAAATCAAAAAAACATAGAAGCAGCCCCGCAGACCTTTACCATAAGGCTTTGCGGGGCTGCTTTTTGTACGGTCAAAGGAGCAAGGCTGTGACTGCAAGAGATAAGCGATTTCCGCAATCTGCAAGCCCAGCTTGGTGGACATAAAATGTAAAAAAGCTACACGAAAGAACTGTAAAACTGGAGAAAAATACAGAATAAAATCGGTAAAAAATAAAAATAGTGAAAAATGCACAAAAAGATTGTCCATAGAGCAAATAGTGTGTTATAATGAATGCATCTATTAAAACAGGGGGATAGATTATGGCAAAAGAAATGATAGCAATGCTTCTTGCCGGAGGTCAGGGATCTCGCCTTTATGCGCTGACCGAGAAGCTTGCAAAACCGGCAGTTCCATTTGGCGGAAAATATAGAATCATCGATTTCCCACTTTCTAACTGCGTAAATTCCGGAATTGATACCGTAGGTATTCTGACACAGTATCAGCCAATGGTGTTAAATGAGTACATAGGAAACGGCCAGCCGTGGGATCTGGACCGCCTCCATGGAGGTGTTCACGTGCTGCCTCCTTATCAGAAAGCCTCAGGTTCTGACTGGTATAAAGGAACTGCAAATGCCATCTACCAGAACATTCCATTCATCGAGAGCTACGATCCGGAGTACGTCATCATCCTTTCCGGAGACCAGATCTGCAAACAGGACTACAGCGATTTCCTCCGCTTCCATAAGGAAAAGGGCGCAGAATTCAGCGTTGCGGTTATGGAAGTGCCGTGGGAGGAGGCATCCCGTTTCGGACTTATGGTAGCAGATGAAAATGACAAAATCACCGAGTTCCAGGAAAAACCAAAACAGCCGAAATCCAATCTGGCATCCATGGGTATCTACATTTTCAACTGGGATATCCTGAAAAAATATCTGATTGAGGACGAGGCAGACCCGAATTCTTCGAACGATTTCGGAAACAACATCATCCCGAATCTTTTAAAAGACGGACGCAATATGTACGCTTATCATTTCAGCGGATACTGGAAAGATGTAGGAACCATCTCCTCTTTGTGGGAGGCAAATATGGAAATCCTCGATCCGGAACACAGCGGAATCAACCTGTTTGACAATAACTGGAAGATTTACAGCCGAAACAGCGGAAAAACAGGCCATAAGATCACCGAAACCGCTGTTGTGGAAAACTGTATGATCACCGATGGCTGCCGTATTGCAGGTCATGTCAAACATTCGATTCTGTTCTCCGGTGTAAAGGTTGCAGAGGGCGCAGAAGTAGAAGATGCCGTTATCATGGGAGGAACCGTGATCGAATCCGGAGCAGTCGTGAAACACTGTATCGTTGCGGAAAACGTTGTGATTGGCCAGAATGCCGTGGTAGGAGAAATGCCGCATGACGGTGAAAAAGGTGTTGCCACCATCGGATCCGGAATCCATATCGGTGAGCGTGCCAAAGTAGGACCAAATGCAATGGTAAATGCAAATGTAAAGGATGGTGAAGAAGAATGGTAAACGCAAATGCAGATGCACTGGGCATCATTTTCCCAAACAGTTATGATGAGCAGGTACCGGATCTGGTAAACGAGCGTCTGATGGCCTCCATTCCTTTTGCCAGCCGTTACCGCATGGTGGACTTTATTTTATCCAGCATGGTAAACTGCGGAATCGGAAATGTATCCATTATCGTCCGCAAAAATTACCATTCGCTGATGGATCATCTCGGCTCCGGACGTGAGTGGGATCTCGCCAGAAAAAAAAGGCGGCTTAAACATTGTTCCGCCTTATTCCGAGAAGAAAATTCAGGTGTATTCCGGAAGAGTGGAAGCACTGGCAAATGTTCTCGATTTCCTGAAATGGCAGAAAGAAAAATATGTTGTTATGGCGGACACCAACATTGCCTGCAATTTTGATTTCAAAGAGATGCTGAATCAGCATATCGAAAGCGGCGCAGATGTTACTGCAGCTTATACCAAGCAGCCGATTCCGGAAGGCGTCAGAAGCTCTTACGAGAAAACCAATTATCTGCACTACACCTTCTCCATGGCAGGACAGAAGATCAGCAAGATCTTTGTAAACTCGGAGGAAAACGGAGTACAGAATGTATCGATGAATATCTACGTGATGGAGCGTCAGCTTCTGATCGACGAAATCAAAAAAGGCTTTGTCCTTGGAAATAAATTCTTTGAGCGTGATGTCCTGGCACCCCAAACTGAGAAGCTGAACATTCAGGGATATGAGTTTACCGGCTATCAGGCAAGAATTGATGATATGAAGAGCTATTTCGATGAGAACATGAAGCTTTTAAAAGATGAAAATCTGGATAGCCTCTTCTTGGGAAACCCGATCTATACTAAAGTCCGCGATGACAATCCGACCCGTTATATCAACGGATCAAAAGCGAAAAACGTGATGGTAGCAGACGGCTGTGTGATCGAAGGCGAAATCGAAAACAGCATTTTGTTCCGTGGTGTCAAGGTAGCCAAGGGAGCAAAAGTAAAGAACTGCATCCTGATGCAGGATACCGTGATTGAAGCAGGCGCTGAGATTGAGTACGTTGTTTCTGATAAATACGTTACGGTATCTGAGGGAAAACAGCTCAAAGGAACCGATTCCTTCCCGGTATTTATTGCGAAGGATCAGGTGGTATAAAGAAAAGAATAGAATGAAATAGAAATACCGACTGCCAATGTAGAATATATCAATATTGATGGGCAGTCGGTATTTTTTGGAAAAATTCAGAGAAAAATAGTAGATTGAGTAATGCATCTGTGATATGGTAATAAAACAAAACAGTGACAGCCTAAGGAAGGGAAGATTCTTACCATAAAAATTCCCGGTTGTACAGCTTATGGTTACAGTACAGTCTGTTTTTAGGCTTTCAGCGTTGGCAGCTGATACTGTTTTTTCAGTTCTTTGTACTCTGACTCAAACTCTTCTTCTTTCTTCAGCGCATGCAGATATTCGTGTGTATCAAACGATCCGCTGTGGATCTGGCTGACGCAGACGGCAATGTTGGAGCAGTGGTCGGAAATCCGTTCGAAGTCGGTCATCACATCGGAAAGGATAAAACCAAGCTCGATCGTGCATTTTCCACTCTGGAGCCGTTCGATGTGGTGATTCTTCAGTCTGGAATTCAGGCTGTCAATCACCTGCTCGAGCGGTTCCACTTCATTTGCTTTTTTCACATCTTCATTATTGAAAACGGAGAAGGTCAGGCTGACAATATCTTTGACTGCTTTTCCATAAACAGCAAGCTCTGCGGCTCCGTCAGCGGAGAACTGCAGGTTCTTGTCATGCATTTCTCTTGCAGCTTTCATGATGTTGACGGTGTGATCGGAAATTCGTTCGAAATCGCCGATGCAGTGCAGGATCATGGAAAGTGTCTGGCTGTCCTTCGGGGAAAGCTTTTCACTGGAAAGCTTCACCAGATATGTGCCGAGGGCATCTTCAAAATGATCCACCTTTTTCTCAAGAATATCTACATTTTCCGCATCCGCCTCGTTGTAGGAGGCCATCAGGTCAACAGAAGTAACAAGACCGGTTTCGGTCAGTTCTGCCATTTTTGCGGCTGCAACTTTACACTGCTGCAGAGCAAAAGCCGGGCTGTCGAGGAAACGGGTATCGAGCATCTGAACAGCTTCGTCTGCTTTTTCTTCCGGTCCGTCCGGAATGGTCAGTTTCGCAAGTTTGACCAGTCCGTCTGCAAACGGGAACAGGATCAGTGTTGCGAAAATATTGAAGCCGGAGTGAACGATTGCGATGCCGGCTGCATTTGCCGAGGTTTCCAGGAATGGAAAATGTACAAAGGCATTGATTCCATAGAAGAGAACCAGGAAAAGAACAGTACCGATGATATTAAAATAAAGGTGAACCATTGCGGTACGGCGTGCATTGCGGCTTGTACCGATGGAGGAGAGCAATGCGGTGATACATGTACCGATATTCTGTCCCATGATGATCGGGATCGCTACGGCGTAGCTGACGGAACCGGTTGCGCAGAGTGCCTGAAGAATACCGACAGAAGCAGAGGAACTCTGGATCGCGGCGGTCAGAATGGTTCCGGCAAGAACACCGAGCACCGGAATTGAGAATTTTACGAGAAGTCCCGTGAATTCCGGTACATCTGCGAGCGGTGATACAGCGCTGCTCATGGTGTGCATACCAAACATCAGAATGGAAAAACCGGTTAACAGAGTACCGACATTTTTCTTTTTATCGCTCTTTGCCAGCATCAGCATAAAAACGCCGATGATTGCAAGAATGGGGGAAAAGGACGACGGGTTCAGCATTTTAATGAATACATTGTCGCCCTGAATGCCGGTAAGACTTAAGATCCAGGAAGTGATGGTGGTACCGATGTTGGCGCCCATGATGATGCCGACTGCCTGGTTCAGCTTCATGATGCCGGAGTTTACGAATCCGACAACCATAACAGTAGTTGCAGAAGAGGACTGGATAACTGCGGTAACACCGGCACCTAAAAGAACTGCCATAATCCGCTTTGAGGTCAGCTTTTCCAGCAGGTATTCCAGTTTACCGCCGGAAAGTTTGGTCAGGCCATCGCCCATGGCACTCATGCCGTATAAGAACATGGCAAGGCCACCGACAAAGGATAACACTCCAAAAATGTCCATAATTTCTCCCTTTACGTAATTTTCTTTTCTTTTCGTGGTTTTAACAATAGATACACGTTTTGCAGGTCTTACTCGAGAAAAACCTACATTTAGAAGATAACACATCTAAAAACAGTTTTGTGTTAAATGTATGTAAAGTTTGTAAAACGGTCAAAACAACTCAAAATCCGGTGCGGCACTGTTTTGTGCCGGTACCGGATCGTTTCTCGATTCCTTTGCATCTAAAAGAAGCTGCTACTAGAGCGTGTCTGCAGATGCGGGTAGTTTGGCTGAATATGATTTTCATAAGAAATCTTTTAACTTTTCCATTGTTGTATTCTTCAAATTTTCGCAGCTTATCCATCAGATCCCGGATTTTGGGATCCGCGTCCTCATACTGGCGGTACTTCTGGATTGCCTCGACGATGCCCATGCTGCTTCCGGTAATCAGCATGCTGGCAATGTGTGAGACGGACGGATCCGTCATAGTCTGCAGGTTTATCATAAAATACGTGCGTGCTTTTTCCATTATGCCAAGGCCTTTTTCATCGTAGCCGTGTTCATTCAGCAGCTCCTTTGCCGCTTGATGAAATTCCTCATAGCCCTGAAACTGGGTTTTCAGATGTTCTTTTAAGTCTTTGTCCTCAACGACTCCAATGAGCTGCCGGATCGTGTCGACACCCATCTGGGAGTTCTGGTAAATAAAGTTTAAAAGCTCTGCATCTCCACTCATCGTGCATCTTCCTTTCTTACTTTCTTTGGTGGTTTCATGAAAAAGTATTGCCGGAAATCGGGGCAAATATACCTGATTTGAATTGTAATTTTACCTGGAATCCATATTTCGGCAGCGACAGGAAAGGAGGCTGGCATTTGCTGACCACAAAAGATATGGTGCATTACGGGCCGGAGTCGGCGATTGGGATTCTGGGAGAAACGGGATCTGTCATCTGGGCAGATGGTCTCTTTTGAGAGAGTTATTCATTTGGGAACTTTTGCTTGCAGTTTTGCCGGAGTGTGGTAAAGTAGTAGAGGAGTTATATGAATTTCAGCGGGAGACAGAAAATCGGATCTGTCGTTCCGCGTTCAGAAAGAGGATAGAACATTATGCTGAAAAAAATTGGAAGAAATGATCCCTGCTGGTGCGGCAGCGGGAAGAAGTACAAAGACTGCCATCTGGCGCTGGATGAGAAAATCAATTCTTATAAATTAAAGGGATGGAAAATTCCGCCGAAGAAAATTATCAAAAGACCTGATCAGATCGATGGAATTCGTGAAAGCGGTCTTGTCAATATTGCAGTTCTGGATTATGTGGCCGAAAACATTCATGCAGGCATGAGTACGGAAGACATCGACCGTCTGGTCGCAGAAAAGACAAAAGAACTCGGCGGAATTGCAGCACCGCTGAATTATGAAGGATTTCCGAAGAGTGTGTGTACTTCCATCAACGATGCGGTATGCCATGGAATTCCGAATGAGGAGGAAATTCTGCAGGACGGAGACATCATCAACGTCGATGTTTCTACTATTTATAAGGGATATTTTTCCGACTCTTCCCGTATGTTTTGCATCGGTGAGGTAGACGATGTTTCAAAGAAGCTGGTGGAAGATACGTTAAAAGCCGTACAGCTTGGACTCTCCGAAGTACGTCCGTTTAACCGGCTTGGCAATGTCGGCGCGGTGATCAATGAATTTGCCCAGAGTCAGGGCTATAAAGTTGTCCGTGACATCGGTGGCCATGGCGTCGGTCTGGAGTTCCACGAGGATCCGTTCGTCAGCTATGTCACAAGACGAGATACCGGAATGCTGCTCGTACCGGGCATGGTATTCACCATTGAGCCTATGATCAATCTCGGAACCGATGAAATCTTCATCGACTCCGACAACGACTGGACTGTCTACACTGAGGACGGCGCACCGTCAGCCCAGTGGGAGGTTACGGTTGCGGTAACAGAAGATGGATATGAAATT
>ENA-OQKR01000278-OQKR01000278.1-human-gut-metagenome-genome-assembly--contig:-NODE-278-length-22051-cov-4.087986_pt1 | contig 22051 bp, 21 predicted proteins | sample MGYA00242803_ERZ504806 | MGnify/ENA primary metagenome ERZ504806 (study PRJEB26092, sample SAMD00036399) | human gut metagenome | host: Homo sapiens | study: EMG produced TPA metagenomics assembly of...
ATGTCTGAATACAAGATAATACAGTAACGTTTAATCCTCTATCTAACAAAGATTCCGCTATTATCTTTGTAATAGATTGCACACCACCACAGGATGGGAAACTTCTTAATACAAATAAAACATTCATAAAATTATCTCTTCATTACCAATGACAATATTTGCTTCAAGAATTTACGTTCCACAAATAAGAAAATCAATAAAACTGAAACAGTAGAAAATAATTTCAATAGAAAAAGTCCAAACCGTGATTCAACACCAAGCCCCTCCAAACAATAATTTAAGAGTAACATTATTATTATAGAAATTAAAATGAAACGAACATTGTAAACAGATTGCTTAAATGAAATTCCTATTTTTTTATCAAGTAGATAAAAAATACCGGGATAATGTATATATAAAGCTAAACTCCTAACAACAACATAATAAAATAAACCATATTTAACAGAAAGCAATAAAAACGGTATTGCCACCAAAATACTTACACTTGTATTAACCGCAATTTCTTTAAAATATCCCTTAGACCTAACCCCCTCGATAAAAGCAGAATAAAAAGACTCAAGTCCCATAATCAGAAACATAATACCTAAAATTGATGATATTTCACTCCATGTGTTAGAAAAGAAGCAATCTGATATATAACTATTAAATATATATACAAATAATCCAAGACTTGCTCCCAATAAAAATACAACCTTTTGACTAAATAAAAGTGCCTCTCTTAACAGCTTTCCACTATTCTGGTAACGTGAGAAAGCACTGAATAACACAGGTAATATAGGAGTAAATAACAATCCGATTGCAGTATTAAACAAGGTTTTGGAAGTAGTATATAAGCCTAAATCATTTACAGATAAAAACTTTGATATCAAAAAAGTATCAAAGCATACTGGTATCCAAACACATATTTGCTCTATCGTATTCCATATTGATTTACCTATAACACGATAAATCATATGCCAATTAATGTATAATATCGGTTTCCATTTACTTTTAACCCATAATACCACAGTATTTAATAAAGAACCTGCAATAGTACTTAAAACTATGGCCCAATAGCCACCACCTGAAAAAGCGATAGGCAATGCTATCAATAATGGAGAACATATTGTTATAAGTCTTATATAAAATAAAAATCTAAAATCTAAATTTCTTTTTCTAATGGCATTTTGAACAGAACACAATGAGTACAACAATATTTGTACAGACATGACTTTTATCACAGAGTCTGATTGAGGCTGAGAATAAAATGATGCGAGTTCTTTTGAAAAAAGAAAACCACCAAAAATAATATAATGCCAACAAATATATTTAGATAAAAAGCAAGCATCATATAATTTTTGGATATTACCCTCATCATCTTCTGCTTGAATAAGAACTTTACTTGTCCCCATATCACTCACAACATAAATGAGTCCTAAAATTGTTGTAGCAACTGAAACAACTCCAAAATCCGATGGTGACAGTATATGAGTAAGTATTAAGAAAACAGCAGGGCTAATTATTTTTGCAATAATTTCAGCCAATACTGACCACAATGTCGCATTTAAAGTATCTTTCAAAAGTGGCATTACTCACATTATTTCAACGTATACACAATTCTACTACACGCCAGCCCATCCCCGTAAGGATTCACCGCCTTACTCATTCTTTCATAACATGCTTCATCATCCAACAAAACAGCAACTTCACCTATAATCTTATCATAATTTGTTCCTACTAATTTCACAGTTCCAGCTTCCAGCGCCTCTGGACGCTCTGTCGTATCACGCATCACAAGTACTGGCTTCCCAAGTCCGGGAGCTTCTTCCTGAATACCACCGCTATCTGTCAAAACTATAGCGGATTTCTCCATCAGATAAACAAAAGAAAGATACTCTAAAGCCTCTATGAAGAACATATTCCCTAAATTGGATAAATCTTTGCCAAATACCTCATGAATTGGTTTACGAACATTGGGATTTAAATGCATCGGATAGACAAAATCAACATTTGGATATTTCTTTGTAAGAGTCTGAATAGCCCGACACATAGAAACAAATCCGTCACCGAAATTTTCACGACGATGACCTGTTATCAAGACTAATTTTTTTCCATCTAACAAGCGGTTGATGTCATAACCGGCAGTTTTCAAAATGCCTTTCAGCTCTTCATCAAACCTCTTATCACTCTTTATCTTATCTACAACCATGTAAAGTGCATCTATTACTGTATTACCTGTCACTATTATAGCTGATTCCTTTACACCTTCATCCAACAGATTCTGACGACTCAAAGGAGTTGGAGAGAAATGATAACTGGCAATACGCCCTGTTATCACTCGATTCATCTCCTCCGGCCAAGGGCTATATATATTATGAGTCCGAAGTCCCGCCTCTACATGTCCCACTGGAATCTGCTGATAAAAAGCAGCCAATGCCGAAGCCGTAGAAGTGGTTGTATCACCATGAACCAAAACAACATCTGGCTGTACCTCTTTCAAAACATCACGCATACCTATCAAAACACGAGCTGTCACATCATACAAATCCTGTCCTGGTTTCATAATATTCAAATCATAATCAGGAATGATTTCAAATATATGCAATACCTGATCAAGCATTTCGCGATGCTGACCGGTAACACATACGATTGTCTTGAACTCCTCCGGATATTTTTGAAATTCTTTCACCAGAGGAGCCATCTTTATGGCTTCGGGACGAGTCCCGAAAACCAACATAATCTTCTTCATGCTATAAGGTATTTATTATTTCTTGTAAATTCCGCAAAAGTCAAGAATTACTTTCCGATCATTATATGGCAGGGATTTAAATACAGAATGAGCAACCAGAAAAACGACGATATCAGCCTTCTCATAGGCTTCTTTATAATCTGTAAGTTTAAATACGTTGTGTTCCTGCACATTAGGTTCCACTACTAAAATATCTGCATTATTACAGCTTTGCATCACTTTAGTAGTAATATACTTGGCAGGAGCTTCACGCAAATCATCAATATCGGGTTTAAAAGCCAGCCCCATCATAGCAATAGTAGGTTTACGATGATATTCCAATTCAAACTTCAACATAGCATTCCGCACTTTCTCTGCACACCAGAATGCTTTATAGTTATTGATTTCACGAGCGGTAGATATGATTTTAGATTCCATAGGAAATTCAGCCGTAATGAAATAAGGATCAACCGCTATACAGTGTCCTCCAACACCACAACCAGGTTGAAGGATATTCACACGGGGATGCTTGTTCGCCAAGTTAATCAATTCCCAGACATTGATTCCTGCTTTATCACAAATCAGAGAGAGTTCATTGGCAAAAGCTATCTGTACATCACGGGAGGAGTTTTCTGTCAGTTTACACATTTCTGCCGTTTTACAATTAGTGCGATGGAGCGTTCCTTGTACAAACTTACTATAAAACTCAATAGCCCTATCTGTAGAAGCTTCATTCAGACCGCCAATGACCCGGTCATTATGAACTAACTCATAAATGACGTTCCCAGGAAGAACACGCTCCGGACAATAAGCAATATAAATTTTATCTCTCAATTCCGGACGTAATCCAAATATCAAATCACACATTTTATCAGTAGTACCTACCGGTGATGTAGATTCTATGACATACAAATCTCCCTCTTTCAACAAAGGAATTACGGCACGGGTAGCAGCTTCCACGTAAGAAATATCAGGCTCATGATTTCCCTTAAAAGGAGTAGGTACCACCATAAAATAGGCATCACTCACTTCTGGAGTTGTTGAAGCCTTCAACTGACCGATAGTAACGACTTCTTGAAGAAGCTCCTGCATACCTGGTTCAATGATATGCAACTTACCCTGATTAGTCATTTCTACAACTTTGGGATTAATATCAACCCCGATAATCTGAATTCCGTGTTTAGCAGCAATAATCGCAGTAGGCAGGCCAATATAACCCAACCCCATAAAACATGCTTTCATATCAATAAAAGTTATCTATTTTTTATGATTTCCTTATCACACCCAAATCCTATTCCACTTCCTCAAACGGATATGGATTTTCTTCGATATTTTTCAATTCTTCGATGATTACAGTTTGTTCCGAAGTCAAATTATCTTTGTTCCAACCTTCAATAATCGCATAGGCTTCTTGAAACAAGACCTCTTCATAAACCTCCCCATATGTATAAGTCAGTAGTCGGACTTTAAGTAAAGAAGCAGGCAACTGCTCCAAAACAAGACAAATCCGATTCAATACCATTTGTTTCTTTTGCTCCTTATCCCCATCATCATAAATGGTAGCATTATACCCCATCAAAAGAGCCAGACACAAATTCGCCTCCTCTTCAACATCGGAACTTTGAGCAGAAAAAAGAGAATCGGACTTAACAAGCACTTCCTTATTCAACCGGCAAAAAGTGTCGGAATAGACCGGCTCACCGTCCATACCAAGATACATCAGCTCATGAGCTGCATGCTGAAGCTCAAGAGCACGGGAAGTTAAATCATTCATTATTATGATATATGATTAAAATATAAGATTATACTTATTTAGAAGTCACCCGATTATTTTCAGATAGGATTTGGGGACTTTGACACTTGCAGTCAAAAGGTCTTTAATGCGGATAACAACGTATGTTTTATTGGCTTCGATGGCAACCTCACCTTCAATACCGCTGAGTTCGCCTTTGATAACTTTTACTTTATGCCCAACAGTCAGAATTTCGCTATCAAGGCTGACACCGTCAGGATTCAAATCCATTACGAACATAAAGTCCTCCATTTGCTTATCCGGTACCACTAGCATGGAATGCGTGGAAAGGTCCTTCATATAAAAAAGGGGGACATTATAGATGTTGGAAATATCGCAGGCTGTCTGCTTGGTGGAATGAACAAATACCAGATTACGGATTACCGGAACTTCGCTACGCTTACGACGATACTTCAATTGAGAAATGACAAAACGCGTGGGAAGATAATAGTCAAGCTCCAAATGCTCTTCCGATTTAAGTCGGTCCAAAGATTTCCGGACTGTAAATTCCTGCTTGTCACGGGTGCGAGCCGCAAACCAATATTTCTGTTGTTCAGCCACTTAGGAATTTTCTTTCGAATAAATTAGCTCAATTCCGGGTGCGCTTCGCGGTTTGAACGAGACATTTTCCCACCCAAACCGTATTGTACACTTTTGCAATGATAATAAGCTATTAAAGAAGATATTAGACTCATAAAAGTGTCCAATAAACGTTCGTTTAATGAACGTCTATTTTTAAGAAAATAAGTAGAGGCATAAAAGTTAAAAAGGAACAGAACTTTAATATGTTAAATGTTAGACGTACACTACTGCAATTCAATAGATTAATATGAAACAGAAATCACTTTGGGAATATTTTTATTAAACATTTTGTTAGTTCAAAAAATACAGCTTATCTTTGCGTTCATTAAACGAACGTTTAAAAAACACCTCATCATTTCCAATATATCATTCTACATTCCAATATCTTACCCTCATAAATGCATTATTGAAGTTTCGCAAAGATGCCTGCTGATAAATGGGAATTTATCGCACAAAACGCAAGTGAAATAAAAGCCCACTTCCATAATCTATGGAGAGAGAGTGAAAGCCCATGGATTTCTATCTAAAACACAAGCATTACTTTACTTTTTGCCCTTTGTTTGTCCACTGTTGCATAGGGAATTAATAACGCCTAACGGCCATGAACAGCTCTGCTAATGGCCATGAAGCAATCGTTTAACGACCATAAGCAGGGTTGTTCATGGCCGTTAGGCGTCACTAACTCCAAGGCTTTTACAGATGAAGTACGTAGCCCGCGCCTATTGCGCACAAGGTGCAAACGTATTGTACAGCAACTTAAAAGACATTAGACTCCATTATTCATAGTCGGGCAAGCTCGAAAATGCAGGAAAACTACACCGACCGATTTATGTAACCCACGCGCGGTATTATGGTAGAGGATAATAAGTTACGGCAAAACTCAGACGTTTTTGGCAGGTGGAAGCAAATTTTGCTTCCACCTTTTCAGGTTGCTTCCACCGCAGAGTAAATGCCGATGGATAGGGAGATACAGGAGGTGGGTGGAAGTGTGGAAGCAAAGCAGATGCAAATTTATGTTTCAGCAACACACCTCAAGTTTTAAAAAAGATGTAGTACAAAGGCATAAAATATAATAAGTGTTACAAATACACACTTTATGCCCCGACACTCTTGCAAATGTCGAAAAAGTCCGTACCTTTGCAATGTGTTTTTCATAGTATTAGATTTAAGGTTAACAAAGGTTGGAGTACAGCGGTACTCCTTTTTTTATGCCCATACGTACCGTCCCGGTTCTCCAATAAAATTTTCACGTAAAATGCAAGGCAACTTTTTATATCCATTTAGTTTTTGGCTATCTTTGCACTGCTTTCGGCGGGCATAGGCACGCATAAAGCAGCTTAACTAACAATAAATCAATAATTAAAAACAGAAAATTATGGCAATGCATACATGGTTTGAATGTAAGATCCGTTACGAGAAAACAATGGAAAATGGAATGAACAAGAAGGTGACCGAACCGTACCTGGTAGATGCCCTCAGTTTTACGGAAGCGGAAGCACGCATCATCGAAGAGATGACGCCGTTCATTTCGGGAGAGTTCACCGTATCGGACATCAAACGTGCCAACTATAGCGAATTGTTCCCCAGCGAAGAGGAAGCTGCCGACCGCTGGTTTAAATGTAAACTGGTTTTCATCACACTGGACGAGAAAAGCGGTGCGGAAAAGAAAACCTCTACCCAGGTATTGGTGCAGGCTGCCGACCTGCGTGATGCAGTGAAGAAACTGGATGAGGGCATGAAAGGCACAATGGCCGACTATCAGATAGCATCTGTAGCGGAAACCGCCATTATGGATGTATATCCGTACAGTGCAGAGCCCGACGACAAACCGGAAGTTTAATTTAAGTTATGAGTTATAAGTTATGAGTTATTATTGCGACCCATAACTTATAACTCATAACTCATAACTCAAAAAAAAGATGATTGCAGAGAATTTAAAACAAGTACTGAGCGAACTGCCTGAAAAGGTACGGCTGGTGGCTGTTTCCAAATTTCACCCCAACGAGGCGATAGAAGAAGCGTATCGTGCCGGCCAGCGTGTGTTCGGAGAAAGTAAGGTGCAGGAAATGACCGCCAAATACGAAAGTCTGCCCAAAGACATAGAATGGCATTTCATCGGGCATCTGCAAACAAACAAAATAAAATATATCGTTCCTTACGTAGCGCTGATTCATGGCATAGACTCCTACAAGCTGTTGGCCGAAGTGAACAAGCAGGCTGCCAAAGCCGAAAAAACTGTCAACTGCCTGCTGCAGCTGCACATTGCCCGGGAAGAGACCAAGTTTGGATTCAGCTTTGACGAATGCCGGGAAATGCTGGCAGCTGGTGAATGGAGAGAGCTCAAGCATATCCGGATATGCGGATTGATGGGCATGGCCACAAATACGGACAATGACGAACAAATCAAAACTGAGTTTTGTTCTTTAAGTAGCTTCTTCAATGAAGTGAAAGCCAAGTGGTTTGCCGATGCAGAGTCATTCCGGGAACTGTCCATGGGGATGTCTCACGATTACCACGAAGCCATTGCAGCCGGGAGCACCTTGATACGTGTAGGAAGCAAGATTTTTGGAGAAAGAAACTATTAACCATAAAAAATCATTATCATGGCAACATTAGAAACTACTTTTGCAGGGCTGAAACTCAGAAACCCCATTATTGTCAGTAGCTCCGGACTGACAGACAGTGCCGCCAAGAATCAGAAACTATCCGAGGCCGGCGCAGGTGCCATTGTGCTAAAATCACTCTTTGAAGAGCAAATCATGATGGAGGCTGACTGGATGGGAGACCCGAACATGTACCCCGAAGGCAGTGACTACCTTGTAGGATATATCCGCGAACATAAGCTGGGTGAATATCTGAACCTGATTAAGGAAAGCAAAAAGGTTTGCAATATCCCCATCATAGCCAGCATCAACTGCTATCAGAATGCCGACTGGGTGGAATTTGCCGCCAAAATAGAAGAAGCCGGCGCAGACGCACTGGAAATCAATATCCTTGCACTGCAGACGGATGTACAGTATACATATGGAACCTTCGAGCAACGCCACATCGACATTCTGAGCCACATCAAGAAGACGGTCAAGATACCCGTCATCATGAAGCTGGGCGACAACCTGACCAATCCGATAGCTCTGATAGACCAACTGTACGCCAACGGCGCCGCCGCAGTAGTGCTGTTCAACCGCTTCTACCAGCCGGACATCAACATTGAGAAAATGATACAAGTATCCGGCAACGTATTCAGCAACGAAGCCGATTTGTCTAAAGCCCTGCGCTGGATAGGCATCGCTTCGGCAGCCGTAAACAAGCTGGACTATGCCGCTTCCGGTGGTATCCACTCGCCCGAAGGCGTTGTCAAGGCAATATTAGCAGGTGCTTCGGCCGTAGAGATATGCAGTGTGCTTTATCAGAATTCAGCTACCATCATTGAAGAATACATCCGCTTCCTCAACTTGTGGATGGACCGCAAAGGTATGGAAACCATCAGCCAGTTCAAAGGTATTCTGAACGTAAACGACCCGAAGGGAGTCAATACCTTCGAACGTACACAGTTCTTGAAATACTTCTCTTCACATGAATGAGACAAAAGACTGACAAGAAGACAATAAAATTGAAAGGGTGATAACACTACAATGACGTTATCACCCTTTCATTTTATACTATACCGCTATCTTTTTATTTCTTCTTATCCAGCGCCTCAAAGCAGGAATTCTTGCTCACGAACTCCGGAACAATATCCTTCATGGCAGCAACAATTTTCATCTGGTCATAGGTGTAACTTACATCAATCAGTTTCTGAATACGCTCCTTCACCTCGTCATAGTCATACTCACGCACCGTAGCAATCATAATCTTCTCATGATAGGTGGGCTTTGTAAGCTCCTTCACATTCAAGAGTTCCTCGTAGAGCTTCTCGCCATGACGGAGACCGGTAAATTCAATCTTCACATCCGTACGTCCGGAAAGGCTGATCATACGCTTGGCAAGGTCCACAATCTTCACCGGCTTACCCATGTCGAAGATGTAGATTTCACCGCCGTTGCCCATACTACCGGCCTCAAGAACAAGGCGGCAAGCTTCGGGAATGGTCATGAAGTAACGGATTATCTCAGGATGGGTCACTGTCACCGGGCCGCCACGCTGAATCTGGTCGCGGAAACGGGGAATGACAGAACCGTTGGAACCCAGCACATTGCCGAAACGCGTAGTGATGAACTGAGTGGCATGGCCTCCCTCCTTCTGCAACTTCTTCGCAAGAGACTGCACATAAATCTCGCAAATACGCTTGGAACAGCCCATCACGTTTGTAGGGTTAACAGCCTTGTCCGTAGAAATCATCACAAACTTCTCGGCACCGTATTTCACGGCAAGATCGGCAACGGTGCGCGTGCCGAATACGTTCACCTGGATGGACTCGGAAACGTTGTCCTCCATCATCGGCACATGCTTGTAGGCGGCCGCATGGAAAATATACTGGGGCTTGAACTCCCTGAAGATATCCTCCATACGCGTGGCATTGGAGATGTCAGCTATGATGGTCTCGGCATCGATGTCGCGCCAACGGTCCTGAAGTTCCAGACGGATGTCGTGCAGAGGGGTCTCGGCCTGGTCCACTAAAATAAGTTTATAGGGATTGAACGAAGCCACCTGGCGCATGATTTCACTGCCGATGGAGCCGGCGGCGCCCGTAATCATCACACGCTTGCCCTCCAGATGAGAGGCAACCTTATGGATATCTATCTCGATAGGATTGCGCTGAAGCAGGTCCTCAATCTGAATTTCCTTCAACTGTGTGCGGCTCAGCGCCTGGCCGTTCCACTCGCTCAAAGGAGGCGCGGTCATCAGTTTGATGTTGTGCACCAGCAGGCGGTCAGCCATGTCGGACTTCTTCAGTTCCTCCATCTTGGCAGGAGAAATGATGATGGTCTGCACATCGCGGTCGTTCAGCACATCAATCAGCGTATCATCGTTGGGGAACACCCTGACACCCATCATCACCTTGTTGATAAGCTCAGGTTCGTCCGCAATGAATCCGCGCAGACGGTAGTGGTTGCGCAGATTGACACGCAATGCCTTGGCAATGTTGACCCCGGCTTCCTTGGCACCGTAAATAAACACATTGGCACTGTGGGTGCCGTCGAAGTTCAGCGCCTCGAAGAAAGTCTTGACAATCACACGGGAGCATGCCATCATGGCAAAGCTGATGATATAGGACATGAACAGCACGCTGACCGGAGCCAGGTTAAACTCCAAATAGCTTTCCGTCAGGACGCTCGTTATCATCAGCAGTGCATACGACACCGTCAATGACACAAAAATGCGCATGATATCCACAAAGGAGGAAAAGCGCAACACATTGGAATACGTACGGAAAACACGGAAGAAAATCAAGTTGACAACAACCGTCCATAAAATGGTCTTGTCAATGGTAGAGGATTCCAAAAAAATGCTTCTGAAATCATATCGGAGAGCATAGGCCAACAGACTGGATATGACGATGATAAATACGTCAATTAATAGAATAGTCCATATCGGAAGCACTTTCGCGGAAAGATACCGATGAAAAAAATTTCGCTTCATTTCGCTTGACAGTTTTGTTTTAGGCGAGGCAAAGATACACTATTTTAGTCAAAACGGACAAGAAATCGATAAAAAAATGTTATAATAATTATTTATCGTCTATAAAGAAACTATCCCGCCTCCCTCGTTTTAACAGTTGGAAAGCGGGATAGAAATAGTTTTACCCCAGAAAATGCGGTATCCGCTACATCAGATTACTTGCCAACTCGCTCAACTGGCTACGCTCCCCTTTCACCAGATTGACATGGGCAAACAAATTCTGGTCCCTCATGCGGTCTATCATATAAACAAGCCCATTGGACTGACTGTCCAGATAGGGTTGGTCTATCTGCTGAATATCACCGGTAAACACCATTTTTTGTGCCTTCACCGGCACGGGTGATGATGGTCTTAATCTCATGCGGAGTCAGGTTTTGGGCTTCATCAATAATACAGTAGGTCTCGCTCAAACTGCGCCCGCGGATAAAGGCTAATGCCTCGATGACCAATTGTTCACTTTTTTGCATATCCTCCAAGCGTTTCACTTCAGAGGAATTGGCAGCGAACTGATGCTTGATTACATTCAAATTATCGAACAAAGGCTGCATGTAAGGAGCCACTTTCTCATTGGCATCACCGGGAAGGAATCCAAGGTCTTTATTGGATAGGGCCACGATGGGACGTGCCAGGAGAATCTGCTTGTAGTCGGTAAGTTTTCCCAATGCGGCGGCCAATGCCAGCAGGGTCTTGCCGGTTCCCGCCTTGCCGGTCAGGGCAACCAACTTGATGTTCGGGTCGTTCAGCACCTCAAAAGCAAAGCTCTGCTCGGCATTGCGCGGCTCAATGCCATAATTCTTTGTCTTGTGGACCCGGCAAATCGAATGGGCAAAGGGATTATAACGCGCAAGCACACTGCTGCGGTCACTCTTCAGCACAAAACATTCGTTGGGACGAATGATGTCCTTAAAATCGAACTCGTTGATGTCCAGTCCTTCTTTGGAAGAATAAATGCGGTCTATCAGCGCAGGGTCAATACCCTCGAACACTTCATTCGACTTTTCGAATATATCCACATTGATTACCTTATCATTGATGTAGTCTTCGCACAGCAGACCGATGGAACGCGCCTTCATGCGCAGATTCACGTCTTTCGTGACAAGGATGGTTTTCATTTTAGGCTTTTTGGTGGAAAGCCAGTCCACTACCGACAGAATCTGATGGTCGGGGATGCGTTCGGGAAAGGAATCACGTACTCGGGGAGAGTCCACCATGCCTGCCACCACAAACAGACGGCCTAAGCCCTCTCCCAATGGCGCCCCTTTGGTGAACAGATTATCATCGGTAATCAAATCAAGCTCACGGACGAACTCACGCGCATTGAAATTAATCTGCTCATTACCTTTCTTGAATTTGTCCAGTTCTTCAAGGACTACGATGGGAAGATAAATGTCATTCTCTTGAAAATTCTTCAAACAGTTATAATCGTGAAGAATCACATTCGTATCAATCACAAAATTTTTCTTAGCTCCCATACACGTTAGATTTAAATTGTTAATACCTTTGCACAAGCTTAAGATAAGCTACACTGCAAGCAATTTCAAGCAAGCTTGATTGCGTTCGGTCTGCATTATCTTTGTCGCTTTTAAAGATAACAAATTAATAGGGAGAAAGGATTGCTTCTCCGTTAAATATTATAAAAGATGGATTATCAGGACACTTTAACTTACTTATATAACAGTGTGCCCATGTTTCAGCAAGTGGGCGGCTCAGCATACAAGGAAGGATTGGAAAACACTCTGACCCTGGACGCACACTTCGAACATCCCCACCGCAGTTTCCGCAGCATTCATGTGGCCGGTACCAATGGAAAGGGTTCCTGCTCGCATACGCTTGCCGCCATACTGCAAGAGGCAGGATACAGGGTCGGGCTCTATACCTCGCCCCATCTGGTGGATTTCCGGGAGCGCATCCGGATTAACGGACAGCCTATACCCGAGGAATACGTCATCCGTTTTGTAGAGCAGGAACGTGGCTTCTTCGAACCCCTCCATCCCTCTTTCTTTGAGCTGACCACCGCCATGGCCTTCCGCTACTTTGCCGATGAAAAGGTGGATGTAGCCGTAATCGAGGTGGGACTAGGCGGACGCCTGGACTGTACCAATATCATCCGTCCGGATGTATGCATCATCACCAACATCAGTTTTGACCATACCCAATTCCTGGGGGACACCTTGGCAAAAATCGCAGGAGAGAAGGCAGGAATCATTAAAAGCGGTATCCCCGTTATAATCGGCGAGACCACTCCCGAAACGAAACCGGTATTTCTGGAAAAAGCACAGACAACGGGTGCTCCCATCTACTTTGCCGAGGAGAATGACCGTGAAGACTATCCCGGAATAGAATACGAACTGAAAGGGCTCTACCAGCAGAAAAATGCCCGGACCATCCTCACCGCCCTCCCGCTACTGAAAGAAGCCGGCTACCGGCTGGACGGACAAGCAGTGCGCAGTGGCTTTGCCCGTGTGGTGGAACTGACAGGCTTGATGGGACGCTGGCAAAAACTGCAGGAGTCGCCCACCCTGATTTGTGACACCGGCCACAATGTGGGAGGCATCACCTACATTACAGAACAACTGAAACAGCAGGCTTACCGCCAGCTACACATCATCATAGGCATGGTGAATGACAAGGATATACGGGGGGTACTGGCCCTGCTGCCCCGGGAAGCGACCTACTACTTCGCCAAAGCCAGCGTGAAGCGAGCATTGCCCGAAAGCGAACTACAGGAGCTTGCCGAAGCAGCAGGTCTGGAAGGACATTGCTATCCTGATGTACCTGCCGCCGTGCGGGCCGCACAAGAAAAAAGCCTCCCGGAAGATTTCATCTTCGTGGGAGGCAGCAGTTTCATTGTGGCCGACTTGTTAGCGAACCGCGATGCACTCAATCTCTACTAAGGCATCTTTGGGCAACGCCTTCACTGCCACAGCCGAACGTGCCGGGAAAGCACCGTCAAAATAGGTGGCATATACCTTGTTCATATCAGCGAACAAGGACATGTCTGCCAGGAAAACGGTTGTCTTCACAATATTTGCCATGCCCAGGCCTGCCTCTTCCAGAATATGCTTTATATTCTCCAAGGACTGGCGGGCTTGCGCTTCAGCACCTTCAGCCATCACTCCGGTAGCTGCGTCAATAGGCAACTGACCTGATACAAATACCATTCCGCCGGCTTCGATAGCCTGGCTATAAGGGCCTATGGCGCCCGGTGCCTTCTGGCTGCAAATCACTTTCTTCATGATTGTCAAAGTTTGTTTTTATTAATAATCGGGTCTATTTTCTTTTTTCTCATAAAAAAATCCGAAGTATATGCAGTATTCCGGAAATCCACGCATTTTATAAATAAAACAACGTAATTTCACTCATAACCTGTTATACCTAGACTTAACTCATTTAACACGGGGGAGTTCCCCAAAACAGAGGCTCTGCTTGCGAAAGCAGAGCCTTTATTCTATCCCATCCCTTTACTTGCAATGCTTCTCAATCAAAGCATCCACATTGGGGTCACCCAATTCCTTTGCCTTGGCAAAGCTGGCACAAGCTTCCTTGTCCTTCTTCATCTGCAGCTGGGCGATACCCATCAGACGGTAGGCCTCGGCATACTTAGGGTCTTTCTCCAGAGCAGCCTTCAGCACATTCAACGCCTCTTCGTAACGTCCCACGCGAAGATTCACCACTGCCAGTTCGGCACGGTAAGTCAAATCCTCCGGATTCAGTTCGATGGCTTTCGCCATATCGTCCAGCGCACGCTGGTACTGCTTGGCCTTCAAAGCAGCCTGCTCACGGTAATAGTAGAACATGTCGTTCACTTTACCGTTCACGGCATTGTAATAGGCGTCATAATCCAGCATGGCATTACGCGCCTGGTCTGCATTCATACGGGCTTGGGCACGCTCCAGCAAGTAAGGGGCGGCTTCCTCCGTATAGGGCTGGGTAAAGCGGGCCACACAACTGTCCATCAGAGCCAGTACCTCCTCGGCAGGCGCCTGCATCAATTCCTTGGTCTTGGCGGCACTGAAGAAGGTAGCCGGAGAGGCCAGAATGGTCTTATTCACTTTATCATAGCTGGTAAATGCCGACGGATAGTCCTGCTTGGCAAACAGGATGTCACCCTCCAACTGGACATAAACCGGAAGCTCGTCAATGGCTATCGCTTTCCGTACCTCGTCCAGAGCCTTGTCGAGCGACCAGTCCTTATAAACTTTCTCGGGCTTGCCCAATGCATAATTATAGATTATCTTGGCCCGGTTGTAATACACATCATCTTTCTTTGCGGCAACCTCCAAAGCCTTATCCATATCTGCGGCGACCTTATCCATGGAAGCATCTTCACGGGACATGAACAGATGCTGGGAAGCACGGCGCAGATAACCGTCGGCACTGGCAGGATATTGTGCAATGAAATCGTTCAGAGTCTCCATATACTTCTCCGGAGACAGTTGGGAAGAAGCCATGTAGAGGAACACCAAAGCCTGCTCTTCGGTATCGGGCAATGCCTTCTTGATACCGATGCCCTTTAATGACATATCTCCATAAGACAATGCGGAGATATTCTGTGACATGGCGAAATTGGCATCAATGGCATAGCAGATGGTAGCCGTGTCTTGTCCGGAGGACTTCTGCGCAAGGCCGAAGACCTGCCCGTCCACAGTCATCAGCGGACAACTCACCATCTTGTCCTTCAGACGCATATCGAGCGTATAATAGGAATAGTTGCCGGAAATCTTATCAGCTTCCTTTACTTTCCCGGCAGTGAAGGAACGGTCCTTTTGGGTGGAATAAGGCAGCAGATATACATCCGCACCGGCAGCCGGAGCCACAGCAGCCAAAGTGAGTGCCGTGACTTTCTTTCCGGAGATGCCGACACGGAACTTGACAACATCGTACATGTCATCGGCCCCCATAATGGCCTCCACCGGCATCTGTGCCCCGTCCGAGCTCATCACAACGGCGCGCTGGGCACCTTTGAACAAGGTGTAGTCAGAAAGCGCAACGCCATCTTCAGTGACAAAAAAGCCGTTTCCAGTATTCAGTATCTTATCGTCCTGGTCGTAGGTCACCACCGAAAAAACGGCACGTTTGGCTTTGTCTACCCACTTCGGGGCTTGTGCCACACTCCACTGAGCCAATAAACAGAGAGTGAGCATCAACAGCAATTTCTTTTTCATATCTTAGTTGGTTCTTTGTTTTACCGCTTCATAAATCAAAATGCCGGCTGCAACGGAAACATTGAGGGACTCGATGGTTCCCAACATGGGAATTTTCACCCACTCGTCACACAACGCCAGATTGTCATAGGACACCCCCTTGTCTTCGGCACCCATAATGATGCACATCGGACCGGTATAGTCGGCTTTGGTATAGTCGTAATCGCCTTTCTCCGTGGCTGCCACGATATGGAAACCACTATTCTTGAGGAATTGCAGGGTCTCTTTCAGGCTGTGTTCGCGGCAAACGGGCAAAGTGTGCAAGGCTCCTGCCGAAGTTTTCATGGCATCTGCGTTGACTGATACACTGTTCCGTGCAGGGATAATCACGGCATCTACCGCCGCACACTCGCAAGTACGGGCAATGGCGCCGAAATTGCGGACATCCGTGATGCCGTCGAGCATCACAAACAGAGGATTCTTGCCCTGCTCGAAAAGGAAAGGTACCAAGTCCTCCGTCTTCTGGTAAGTGACTGAAGAGATGAAGGCAATCACTCCCTGGTGATTCTTACGCGTCACGCGGTTGATGCGTTCCACCGGAACGCGCTGTACCGGTATCAAAGTCCCTTTCAAGACAGCGAACAGCTCTTTTGACAAATCACTCTGAATGTCCTTCTTTACCAATATCTTGTCTATCTCTTTTCCTGCCTGAATGGCTTCTATCACGGCACGAACGCCGAAAATCATTTCACTGTTATCAACCATATATGGGTATTTACTATTTGACGATTTACTATTTACTATTTGATACTTCCAGCAATGCTCTGGCATTGTTCAGTGCGGCTTCGGTCAGCTTAGCACCACTCAGCATATGGGCTATTTCTTCCACACGTTCATCGTCGGTCAGACGACGGATGTGACTGTTTGTTTCCGTCTCGTTGTCCTGCTTGTACACCTTATAATGGGCGCGTCCGCGGGCAGCAATCTGGGGCAGATGGGTGATACTGATTACCTGGCGGTCCTGCTCGCCCATCTCCTGCATGATATCCGCCATGCGGTCGGCTATCTCGCCGGAGACTCCGGTATCTATTTCGTCGAATACAATGGTAGGAAGCTTGACGGCACCGGCTATCATTGCTTTGATGGAGAGCATGACGCGGGCTATTTCACCACCCGAAGCTACGGAGGAGACGCTTTGCAATGCCCCGTTCTTATTCGCGGAAAACAAGAAGTTCACAGTATCCGCCCCGTGTATGCCCGGCTCTTTGCGGGCACCTATCTCTACCTGGAAACGGACATTGGGCATGCCCAACGGAACCAGCCGCGCAGCCATCTGCTTCTCCACTTCACGGGCAGCGGCAGTACGCGCCTTGGTGAGGACGGCAGCCTGCTTTTTCACCTTATTATATAAAGCGTCGCAACGCGCTTTCAGTTCCTCGATGTGCTCGTCGGACGAAGTGATGGCTGAGAGTTTGGCGGCGTATTCATCCGTCAACGCCAGAAGTTCACCGACAGTGGAAACGCGGTGCTTCTGTTGGAGCGTATAAATCAAGTTCAGACGTTCGTTCACTTCATCCAGACGTTCGGGGTTGAACTCTATTTCATCCTCCTTACCCGACACTTCCTGCGAAATATCCTTCAACTCGATATAAGTGCTTTCCATGCGTTCGGCAAGTTCCCCGGCAACCGGATAAACCCTCTGCAGGCCGAGCATCGTATTCAGGCATTCCTTCAGCCCGGACAACAAGCCTCCTTCGTCCGAGTAGAGCGTCTGCCCTACCCGATAGAGTCCGGCCTTTATCTCTTCCGCATGGCTCAGCGTATCTGCCTCTTGCTCCAGCTCCTCCTGCTCACCGGCAGACAAGTGTGCCTCTTCCAACTGTTCCAGTTGGAAACGGATATAGTCTTCGTCCGACTTATCCTGATTGGCACGGGCAACAAGGGCCTCCAAATCCTGCTGTGCCTGCTTCCATGCTCCGAAGATATGCTGGTAAGCAGACAAGGCCTCTTCGTTATGCGACAAGATGTCCAGTACATTCAACTGAAACCCTTCCTTGTTCAGCAATAGGTTCTGATGCTGGGAATGCACGTCAATCAGCTGTTCTCCCAACTCCTTCATCTGAGCCAATGAAGCAGGCGTGTCATTGATGAATGCCCGGCTCTTGCCCGAAGCGGACACCTCGCGGCGCAGGAGGCATTCTTCCTCGTACTCCAACTCATTCTCCTCAAAGAAGGCTGCATACCGTAAGCGGAAATATCAAAACGGGCCTCAATAATGCACTTCGAAGCTCCTACACGAATGGCTTTCACATCGGCACGCTGTCCCAGCAGCAGACCGATGGCACCCAGAATAATGGATTTTCCAGCACCGGTCTCACCCGTTATCACCGAGAAACCGCTGCTGAAGCTGATATCGAGCTTTTCAATAAGCGCATAATTCTGTATGTAAAGCGAACGCAACATAAGGATATTGACGATTTGACGATTTACTATTTACTATTTAAATCTTTCACCAGACGGTCTACGATGTCGGCAGCCACTTCGGCTTTGGACTTCAAGGGGTAGTCCGTCTTTCCCTGGTGGTCTATGATACTGATTTTATTGGTATCGCAACGAAAACCGGCTCCCTTGTCGTTCAGGGAGTTCAGCACGATGAAGTCCAGATTCTTGCGGTTGAGCTTGTCTTCCGCATTCATCTGCTCGTTATGAGTCTCAAGGGCAAAGCCTATGAGGAGGCGTTGACAGTGCTCCGCATCGTTCTTCAGATTGCCTAAGAAAGCGGCTATGTCGCGGGTAGGTTTCAAGTTTAAACTCATCTCCCCGGTCTTTTCGCGCTTGATTTTCTCATCCGCCACTTGTTCGGGGGTGTAGTCTGCCACGGCAGCCGTCAAGATGGCGGCATCGGCATGGACAAAGGCGGCGGATGCAGCCTCGAACATCTCCTGCGCCGACTCTACCGCATGGTACTGGTGCATCGGGAAGTAAGTGCCTTGCTGCACCGGACCGGCAATCAGTATCACCTTGGCCCCTCTGGCGGTACATTCATCTGCCAGGGCAAGTCCCATCTTGCCGGAAGAATAGTTGCCGATGAAGCGTACCGGGTCTATCTTCTCATAAGTAGGTCCTGCGGTTATCATCACTGTCTTGCCCACCAGGTCGCCCTCTTTGGCAGCAAAGTACATTTCCAGGTGGCGGATGATATTCTCCGGCTCCTCCATACGGCCTTTCCCCACCAGATGGCTGGCGAGTTCTCCCGTAGCAGGTTCTATGATGTGGTTTCCATAAGAGCGGAGTGTATCCAGATTCTTTTGGGTGGAAGGATGGGCATACATGTCCAGGTCCATGGCAGGCGCCACAAACACCGGAGCTTTGGCGGAGAGATAGGTGGTAATCAGCATATTGTCTGCCACGCCATTCGCCATCTTGCCGATGGTGGAAGCCGTAGCCGGGGCTATCAGCATGGCATCTGCCCACAGACCGAGGTCCACATGGCTGTTCCAGGTGCCATCGCGTTGGGCAAAGAACTCACTGATAACCGGTTTGCTGGTCAGGGCAGAGAGCGTGATAGGGGTAATAAATTCTTTTCCGGCAGGCGTAATGACCACCTGCACCTCTGCACCACGCTTAATCAGTCCGCGAATAATATAGCATGCTTTATAGGCGGCAATGCTGCCCGTAATGCCCAATACTATTTTCTTCCCTTTCAGTATATTTGCCATTTATTTCTGAGTCATTTCACGCAGACGTATCTTGGTCAGCGTGGCTTTGGTATTCAGGGTAAAATCACTGTTCAGAATCCAACTGTAATAGCCGGGATCGCGCTTCAGAACATCGGATACCGACATGCCCTTGTACTTGCCGAAGTTGAATACTTCCACACCTTTGTCATCGTAGACCATACGACCGGCAAAGTCCACATTCTTGTTGAAGCTGGAATAGTCGGCAAGGAAAGCCACGTCATTCTGCAACTCCGGATAGCGGTCCAACTGCGACATCAGCACCTCGTAGGTGGCACGTGTATCAGCCTCTGCCGTATGGGCGTCTTCCAAATTCTTGCCGCAATAGAATTTATAGGCAGCAGACAGCGTGCGTTGCTCCATCTTGTGGAAAATGACCTGCACGTCCACAAACTTGCGGCGGCTCATGTCAATGTCCACACCGGCACGAAGGAACTCTTCCGCCAGGACGGGGATATCAAAACGGTTGGAGTTGAAGCCCGCCAAGTCGCATCCTTCAATGTCATTGGCAATGTTGCGCGCCACTTCCTTGAATGTGGGGCAGTCGGCTATATCGGCATCGTAGATGCCATGAACGGCAGATGCTTCGGCAGGAATGGGCATTTCGGGGTTGATACGCATGGTTTTGGACTCCTCATTCCCGTTGGGATATACCTTGAGGTAACAGATTTCGACAATTCGGTCTGAGTTGATATTGGTACCCGTAGTCTCCAAATCAAAAAAGACTATCGGATTTTTCAGATTCAATTTCATTGTTTTTTCGTTTTATAAGCTCTGGCTATGAGCTATAAATTATAAGTTTAACTTACAAGCCACGAGCTACAAGTACCGTGCGGCATAATTGCGCAGCCACTTGTAGCTCGTAGCTCATAATCCGATTGCTAATATTCATCAGTCATTCAGCATCATCGGCATCAGCAACATCAGCAAGTCTTCGTTCTCTTCCTGCTCTACCGGAATAATGACACCTGCACGTGAAGGATCTGCCAGTTCGATAACGATTTCATCGGCAGAAATGTTATTCAGAATGTCAATCAGGAAAGTGGACTTGAAACCGATGCTCATCGGATTGCCCGCATATTGGCAAACCAGTGTTTCTTCGGCCGATGTAGAGAAGTCGATGTCCTGTGCGGAGATGACAATCAGATTCTCCTGCATACGGAGCTTGATAAGGCTGCTTGCCTGCGAAGAGAAGATGGACACGCGGCGCAAAGCACCGAGCAGTTGCAGGCGGTCTACCGTCACTTTATAAGGGTTGTTCTGCGGAATCACAGAGTTGTAGTTGGGATAGCGTCCTTCGATGAGACGGCACACCATGCGGTAGCTTTCCAGTGTGAACACAGCGTTGCGTTCGTCGAACTCGATAGTCACCATGCCTTGTTCTTTCGGCAGCAGGTCTTCATCAACGAAGCCGGCTTCTTGGGCAGGATAAGGCGGCACGTTCGTACCTTTGGCAGCCAGTGTCTTGCAGCGCACCAGCTTATGTACCGTCTGATGCCACCATCGTGATGTCCTCCGTTGTGATATCGAAATAGATACCGTTCATCACCGGACGAAGCTCGTCATCGGCGGTTGCAAACACGGCGCGGTTGATACCGCCCAGCAACACCTGTGCATCCATTTCCACACGTACGGCATTGTCACCCAACATGGCAGACTGCGGGAACTCGTCCGCATTCTGCCCCATCAGGCTGTATTTACCGTTCTGATACTGTACCGTGATTTCAAGGGAATCCGTATTGATTTCAAAAGTCAACGGTTGTTCGGGAATTTCCTTCAAAGCGTCCAAAAGGGTTTTGGCTGTGACGGCAAAACGGCCGTCCATATCACTTTCATTCACTTCGACCGTAGTGACCATCGTCGTTTCACTGTCGGAAACAGTTGCAGACAAGGTTCCGTCTTGCAGTTCAAAGAGGAAACAATCCAAAATAGGCAACGCATTCTTCGAATTAATCACACGGCTGATAGCCTGCAAATGACTGGAGAGCGCAGTACTCGAAACGATAAATTTCATATCTTCTGTATATTTAAGTTTTTTATTTTGCTAACGTCTTAGAAACCGTTTTTATCTTTTTCAAACTGACGGACAAAGTTAAAAAAAGAATTCCCTACGACAAAGAAATAGCAAGAAAAAACAGCCGAATATTCGTCTCATATTCCTAAAAAATTGTAACTTCGCCGCATCATTTAAAAAGAAAACAATGGAATTTACAGGAAAAATCATCGCTATACTCCAGCCCAGAGGCGGAGTTTCCAAGTCAGGTAACGAATGGAAATCACAAGAATATGTGATTGAAGACCATGGCCAATATCCGCGCAAAATGTGTTTTGACGTATTTGGAGCGGACAAAATCGAACAGTTCAATATTCAGATGGGCGAAGAGTTGACAGTATCTTTTGATGTAGATGCACGCCAATGGCAAGACCGTTGGTTCAACAGTATTCGCGCATGGAAGGTAGAACGCGTAAG
>ENA-OQKR01000279-OQKR01000279.1-human-gut-metagenome-genome-assembly--contig:-NODE-279-length-22037-cov-3.402693_pt1 | contig 22037 bp, 17 predicted proteins | sample MGYA00242803_ERZ504806 | MGnify/ENA primary metagenome ERZ504806 (study PRJEB26092, sample SAMD00036399) | human gut metagenome | host: Homo sapiens | study: EMG produced TPA metagenomics assembly of...
TTTGAGTCCAGCCAGCTCCTCATCAAACAGATGAAGGAAGCCAACAAGAAGAAAGAAGAAAAGATCAAAGAACTTCAGGAATTTATTTCCCGATTCAGTGCCAACGCTTCCAAGTCCAAACAGGCGAACTTCCCGTAAACGTGCCCTGGAAAAGACCACGGTAATCATAAGGTTGCGGCGCCCGGGGAGTACTTCGAGCTCCTCAATCTGCACGGCATCGAGCGCAGGACTATCAAGCTGCGCCAGCTGCTGCTCAATGAGCCTCTTAATGAAGTGCTCGATCTCGTCCTCATACGCGCCCGGGTCTGAGCTGTCGATCCGCACGAGCTCCTGCGTAAGCCGCCAGGCAAAGTCCTCATCAACCATATGCAACCTCACAATCAGTCTGCTTTCCAAACTGATTGTAAGCCTCTTGAGAGATCCGCGGCGTGCGCGTAGCGGTATTTACCGTTCGCAGGCCGAGCCAGCGCGTTTGCCGTCCAGGCGGGTTTACAAACGGCGCGGTGGGTACGTAGCCTTTATGGACGACATGCTGTGCGACATATCTGCCTTTCGGTATCACCGGATACCTCCACAGGTTTTGGCGATAATGCCGGACCTGCCCGATTCTGCGGACGATCCGCGCAGGGAGCGCCTTTGCGAGCATCCGCTCGTCGCGCATTTCCTGGGCACCCCGTTACACGTTTTGGCGCAGGGCGGCTGCGGGCGTAAGGGCGATCGCATTGTCAGGCATGTTTGGAACGGGGAGAGACCGTTTGATTCCGTGCGGCAGACGGAGTTTGGCCTCGATGTTGCGTCCCCACTCTTTACCCTGCTGACCCTGGCTTCCTCGGTCTCAAACGAGCGTCTAATCATGTGCATGTATGAGATGTGCGGCACCTTTGCCGTGTGCAAGATTGCGCCTCAGGTAAAGTCGGCACTTGAGCAGGCATACGGGGGCCGGTGGGGTGACGCACGGTCGGGCTGGGAAAACGTAAAGGATGTCTCGGGGAATCCAACGGACTTGTGGAAACGACCTCCCTTGATCGAGCTCTCTGAGCTTACAGAGTTCGTCGATAAGGTCCGGGGGCTCCGCGGCGCTAAATCGTTCATACGAGCCGCGAAATGCATTACGGGGGTGGCAGCATCGCCGCTCGAGGTCCAGGCTTCGATGCTGTTTGGCCTTACGAGGTTGCGCGGCGGCGAAGGGCTGAGCCTTACCAATAACGTTGAGATTCGTATGACGCGCAGCGCCCGCCTGATTTCGGGGCTTGATAGGCGCTATGCCGATATCCTGCTGGCAAATAAGGACGGCAGCCGAGAGTGTCTGGTTGAATGCCAGGGTAAAGCCATTCACGGATCCATTGAATCCAAGATTTCGGACTCCGATCGAACGACGGCGCTGCAAGCGATGGGATATCCCGTCATTCTGATGACCTATGGTCAGCTGGCCGACTCCGATGCCTTCCGCGTGGTGATGGAGCTCATCATGTCCTATCTCGATGTGCCGCTGAAAGACAAGACGCCGCGACAGCAGGAGCTCGAACGGCGGCTTCGTGAGGAGATTTTTATCGATTGGGCAGGAATGTAGCCGCGCGGGTGGAAAACGGTCGCGCGGACTAGAGTTTTGGTCACAAAAAGACTTATATTTCGCCTTGGAGGGGCCTTAAAAATGCTATCTAGAATAAGTTGTTTCGGAAAATGGACAGTCAACTTACATTCGGCACATAGAGATCGATTTTTACCTACTAAAGTCCCTGATAAAGCTGTTTATCAAAGCGGGTGTGCTTAGCGACTTGAGCCTCACTATCGATTATCTGAAAAAACTTGTTATGGGTATCATTTTAAAGTCGTCCGGAGCAACAAAATCGGCCCCCGTTTCGTGAAAACGGGGGCCGAATGGGCTTCGTGGTCTGTCTGGCAGGATTGGCGCCGGCGCTATTTAATCACGCGCACACGATACATCGACGGAATATGCTTGAGTGCCTCGATCGTGCTGCCGTCCAGGTGCTCATCGGTGTCGAACATGGTGTAGGCGTTCTCGCCAGCGGACTCGTTGGTCATGCGCTGCACGTTGGCGTTGTCCTTGGCGAGAATGGCCGTGATCTGGCCGATCATGTTGGGCACGTTGGCATGCAGGCAGGCAATGCGGCTTGCGGCGCGCGCCTTGCCCATGCTGCAGGCGGGGTAGTTGACGCTGTGCGCGATGTTGCCGTTTTCCAGGTAATCCTTGAGCTCGCTGATGGCCATGTCGGCGCAGTTGGCCTCGGCCTCGCCGGTGCCGGCGCCCGAATGCGTGGTGATAAACGTGTTGGGCATCTTGACGGTCTTGGGCGTGGCAAAGTCGCAGCTAAACCAGCTGAGCTTGCCCTCGCGCAGGGCAGCGTCGACGGCGTCCTCGTCAATGATGGTTTCGCGCGCGTAGTTGATGAGCACGGCGTCGGGCGCCAGCAGGTCGATCTGCTCGGTGCTGATCATGCCGATGGTATCGGCCTTGCTGGGCACGTGCACGGTGAGGTAGTCGCAGCCGCGGCAGAGGTCCTCGAGCGTGCCCACGCGCTGCACCTCGCGACTCAGCACCCATGCGTGCTCGACGGAAATGAACGGGTCGTAGCCGTAGACGTCCATGCCCAGATCGACACAGGCGTTGGCGACCTTGGAGCCCACGTTGCCCAGGCCGATGACGCCGATGCGCTTGCCCTTGAGCTCGCGGCCCACAAAGGCCTTCTTGGCCTTTTCGGCATCGACCTGAATCTCGGGGTCGTCGGCGTTGTCACGCACCCAGTTCATCGATTGCACCACGCCGCGGCTCGAGAGCACCAACATGCCCAGGACGAGCTCCTTGACGGCGTTGCTGTTGGCGCCGGGGGAGTTAAAGACGACGACGCCCTTCTTGGCGTACTCCTCGACGGGAATGTTGTTGACGCCGGCGCCGCAGCGGGCGATGGCGCGAATGCCCTCGGGCAGCTCGTAGCCGTGCAGGTCGGTCGAGCGCATCAGGATGGCGTCGGCCTCCTCGGCGGTGCTTACAAACTCGTAGCCCTCGCCAAACTCGACTTTGCCGTCTTTAGTGATGTCGTCGATGGTCTTAATCTTGCGCATGGAAAACTCCTTAGCAGGTTTTGATCTAAACAGGGTGGTTTGAAGTGGCTGGTCGGCCCGCGCGTTGCGGGCTAGTTAGATCGCGGGCTCAAACTATGCTGCGCTTCGAAGTCCTTCATGTACGTGGCCAGCGCCTGCACGTCCTCCATGGTGACGGCGTTGTAGACGCTGGCGCGCATGCCGCCCACCAGGCGATGGCCCTTGACGTTTTGGATCTGGTGCTCTGCCGCGCCCGCAACGAAGGCCGCGTCGAGTTCGGCATCGCCGGTACGGAAGGTGACGTTGGCGATGGAGCGGCTATCGGCCTGCGCGGTGCCATGGAACAGCTCGCTGAGCTCGAGTAGATCATAGAGCAGGTTGGCCTTGGCCCAGTTGCGCTCGGCCATGGCGGCAAGTCCGCCGGTCTCCTCGACCCAGTGGAACACCTTGCCGCACACGTAGATGCCAAAGGTGTTGGGCGTGTTGAGCATGGAGCCCTTGGCGGCTTGGGTCTTAAGGTCCATGTACTGCGGCGTCTGCGCATAGGCCGGGCCTTCGGCGATAAGGTCGTCGCGCACGATGACCACGGTCACGCCCGCGGCGCCGGCGTTTTTCTGCGCGCCGGCGTAGATGAGCCCGTAGCGCTCAACGTCGAGCGGCTGCGACAGAAAGCAGCTCGAGACATCGGCGACCAGCGGCACGTCGCCGCAATTGGGCAGCTCGTGGTACATGGTGCCAAAGATGGTGTTGTTCTGGCAGATGTAGACGTAGTCGAGCCCGTCGCCCGCAGCCTCGGCGGCAATACGCGCGTTGATGTCGGCCATGTCGGGGATGCGGTCGAAGTTGGTGTCTTCGGAGCTCGCGAGCAGCACGGCCTCGCCGTACTTGGCGGCCTCCTTGTACGCCTTGTTGGCAAAGTTGCCGGTCACGACGTAGCCGGCGCGGCCGCGGCGCATGAGGTTCATGGGGATGCCCGCAAACTGCAGCGTGGCGCCGCCCTGCAAAAACAGGACGCGGTAGTTGTCGGGGATGCTCAGCAGACGGCGCAGGGTTGCCTCGGCGTCGTTGATAATCTGCTGGTACATGCTAGATCGATGGCTCATCTCGAGCACGGACATGCCGCAACCGCGGTAGTCCATCATCTCGTTGGCGATCTCGGCGAGCACGCTTGTAGGCAGCGCGGCCGGGCCAGCTGAGAAGTTGTGCACACGTGCCATCTTCTAGTTCCCCTCGTAGTCGTTTGAACGTTCGGGATACTTTAGCACAGTGGAGCGTCAGGCGCGACCGAATCACAGCAAAACCCGAGTGCGCCGCTATGATTTACAGGATGGTTACATGGGGGAGGGGTGCTTTACTCCTCGGGCAAATCCAAATCTGCGAGCGAAGGCATGAAGTTCTCTAGGCGCTTGATTTCTTCGTCGCAAATTAGCTAACCCCTGGTCACTACGACGCCAGCGTGGCGATGACGGCTTCGTCGCCGGCGTATATGAGGGTGTTGCCATCGGGAATGATCGTTTGGCCGTCGCGCTTGAGCATCACTACAATAAACGGATGCTTGCCTTGCGGCACATCGCGCAGGCGCTGACCGGCCAGGCGACCGTGGGGCGTCACGGTGACCTCGCGCAGCGTAACCTCGGCACGCTCTTCGAACGTTGGGGCTGCCATCACCAGAAGGTCGCCTTCCTCGATGACGGTATCGCCGTTGGGCAGTACCGGGTGCGCCCCGTCGCGCAGCACCAAGACCACGAGCATGTCCGTCGCGCTGCCAATATCGGCGAGCGAGCGTCCGGCAAACGGATGTCCAGCGCCCACCTTGAGCTTTACAAACGACATGCCGTCCTCGTCGCGGTAGTCGTTAAAGGTGCGGCGTACGTCGCCGGCCGCATCGATCATATCGAGTTTCTTCGCCACCGCCGGCAGTAGCGAACCCTGCACCACAATGCTCGATACGGCAATCACAAACACCAGGTCAAACAGGTCGTGACCGCCGGGAACGCCGGCTACCACGGCAAAGAGGCTAAAGACGACCGAAGCCGCGCCGCGCAAGCCCGCCCAGCTTACGAGTGCAACCTGGCGAGGGTTCGTCTTAAAGGGCACCAGCAGCAGACCGACGGCGATGGGGCGGCTCGCAAAGAGCATAAACGCCATGAGCGCCAGGCCCGGCAGCAGCATCTGCGGCAGGCGCGCGGGCGTGACGAGCAGGCCCAGCAAAAAGAAGATGGTCATCTCGGCCATCTCGGTGAGGGTGTCAAAAAAGTGCGCCATCTCGACCTTACCGGTGATGTCGCTTGCGCCCAGCACAATGCCTGCAAGGTATACGGCCAAAAAGCCATTGCCGCCCAGGTAGCTCGGCAGCGCGTAGGCGACGATGGCCACGGCGAACAAGAAGATGGTCTGCGCGCCTTCGGCCGTTGCGTGTGCGCGCTCAATCAGACGGCTGGATGTCCAGCCGATGGCAAGGCCCAACCCCACGCCCAGGATGATCTGCTTGGTCAGCAGCACGGGAATGTCGATATTGCCGCCCGCCGCGAGGGTCGCGAGCACGGCGGTGAGCATGTAGGCGACGGGGTCGTTGGAGCCCGATTCGACCTCGAGCAGCGAGTCGGTGCCGCCCCTCAGCGAAAGGCTGTGCTCGCGCAGAACGCTAAAGACGCTGGCCGCGTCGGTGGACGCCACGACCGATCCCAGCAGCAGGCCGCCGATCCAGTCGAAGCCCAGCACAAAGTGGGCGAACACGCCGGTGATGCCTGCGGTGATGACGACGCCGAGCGTGCTCAGCAGCACCGCCGGCGCGGCGACGGGCTTGGCGCGGTCTATGTTGGTGTTAAAGCCGCCGTAGAACATGATGAACAATAGCGCCGTGCTGCAGACGGTTTCGGTGAGTGCGTAGTCGCTAAAGTCGATATGCGCCGGGCCGTTGACGCCCAACAGCATGCCGAGCGCGATAAAGATAAGCAGGGTGGGGAAGGGGAGCTTTTTGCCGACGGGTTTGATGGTCAGGCACAAAATGATGACGAGGCCGATAAAAAGAAGGATCTGGTTCATGGATGGTGTCCGCTCCTGGGTGGTTGGCGTGGCACGGTTAGTTGTCTGCGGTTATTTGTACCCAAAGATGGTGGGTTTATGGGGTTGGATTGCGGGCGTGCGCGATATCGTCATAGACGGCTGCCGTCTTTGCCTCTGCTCGGAAACCCTTTCCAGCTTTATTGCAACGGAGTACAATGGGTAACGTTTAAGTTCAACTTGAAGTTTTAGTTGCGGTTCCGGGCTTTGGCCGCAATGCAAGGAGAGGCGTACCATGGCGATCTATGTGACATCTGATGCTCACGGGCACGTGCGTGCGCTTGACGAGGCCCTGTCCAAGATTTCGTTGACGTCCGACGACACGCTGTACGTGTTAGGCGACATGATCGATCGCGGGCCCGATCCGGTCGGCGTTATTAAGCTCGTGCGCTCGCTGCCCAACGCCCGCGTGCTCAAGGGTAATCACGAGCAGATCATGCTCGATGCCATCATTGGCCAGGATCCGCTCGATGCCGAGACCTGGGATATCAACGGTGGCTGGACGACGCGCGAGCAGCTCAACGACATGGAATTTGACGCATACGAGGAGCTCGTGCGATGGATGGCCGCGCTGCCGCTCTACGCGGTGGCCGAGACCGAGGAGCGCCCGTATCTGCTGGTACATGCTGGAATCGAGATGAAGGCGGCGCGCGCGTTTTTGCTTGAGCATGGCGTCGATTGTGCCGATGGCGTTGGAGCGGTGGGTGCCGATCGCGAGCTGCTGCAGCAGATGCTCGCGGTGCAGTCGGCCGATGACCTGCTGTGGATTCGTCACGGCTATTGGGATGCGCCGACCGGGCTGCTTTCTGCCGAGGGCAAGGGTCCGGTCGTGGTGAGCGGTCACACGCCAACGGTGTCGCTCGGGCGTTATTGCGAGGTCGGTGGTCTTGCGGGGCTCGATGAGGAGTCGGGCCGCGGGCAGATCGTGCGCCTGGGCGGCGAGGATGCCGCCGGTGTGCCCGATCGCATCGACATCGACTGCGCTGCCGCCACCGGCTCCGAGTTCGGCCGCGTCGGTATCCTGCGCCTTGATGACGGCGCCGAGTTCTATGCGAACATCAACCCAGGCGAATAATCGGTGCAAAGGGTAGCTTAATTTGGGACGGAGCTTTTTTGACTACTTTCGGAGAATAGCGCCTTCTTGCTCGGTAAGCGCGAGAAATGAGGAGCGTCTGCGTCCTCGGCAGTGCGAAAATGCTCGAAAAACCGTCGCAACGGAGTCAAACGACGTTGCGACGGTTCTTTTTGGCTGCCCGCTGGCTAAGTGAGTATACTTTTTTGGAAATGCCGAGCAGCCGGCAAATTTGCCTCAACAAAACCGCAGGTCACTGACTTGTGTTTTGCCGGTGTGGTCAGGGATTCGGCAAAAGTCTACTCACTTAGTTTTGCGTGTCGCAAATCGTCCGCAACGAGACCCCCCCCATTGCGCCAATTAGGCGCCGTACGGGTTGCGGTCGCGCTCGATGCGTTGGCGGATGTGGGCGTATTCGATAATCAGCAGCACCAGGAGTAGGGCCATGATGGCTAGGTAGCTCACCACGGCGCCCATCAGACCCAGCAGGTTGATCAGGATCACCGGCAGCACTACGCTTACGGCGAAGCAGATCAGGTAGATTTTGGTGACGTCGCCGGCATGGCGCAGCACCGTGATGATGGCGTAGAGAAAGTCGATGGCCGCGGTGACGCCGCCGGCGACAACCATCAGCAGTGCCAGCGTGCGGTAGCGCTCAAAATTGAGGCCGTACATGAAGCTCATGAGGGGAATACCGGGACCTGCCATAAATGCGGCGCACACGCTGGTGATGACCACGATCAGTGCCATAACGGCAACAATAATCAGGTCAAAGCGACGACGCTTGCGAGGATTAGCCCAAATGCTCGACAAACGCAGGAGCTGCGGTTTATAGATAAATCCAATGCTCAACAAAATAGCCTGCGCCGGAAAGAACAGGGCATTAAAGTACAGCTGATATTTGTATGCCAGCGTGCCTTCCATCACAAACTTGGGCATGCTCTCAATAAGGTTGAACAGGAACAGTGCACCAAAGAGCGGGGCGCACTGGACAAACAGGTGGCCGACCTCGCGCAGGCTCACGTGGCGCGATTTTTCGGCTCGAGCAGGGCAAGCGGCGCGGTGACCAGCACGAGCGAGGCGATGGCGGTGACACCCATGGCCATGGCCGCGATGGGCATGCTGCGCGTGAGGAACAGTGCCACGCTAAAGACCGCGATGACGCCGGCGGAACGCAGCGTTTGGCTCATGCCGGCCAAATAGAGCTTGTCGGCCTGCTGCAGGCGGCCCTCGTACACGTCGGCGATGCCGTCGATCACCTTATAGAGGTAGACGCCCAGGCCGATCGTGGCCATCTGCGCATCGTAGCCGCGGGTGCTGCTGTATACCAGGCCGCATGCCAGCGCGAGCGCTCCGCAGAGCCAGCGGTTGAGCTGGTAAGAGGCAAAGGACGTCTTTTCGTCGATGTCCGAGACCTGGAAATTGCGCACGCCGTAGTTGCACGCGATCATGATGAGCGTGCCGGTGACAAAGGCGATGGAGAATTTGCCAGCCTCCTCGGCGCCCGCGAGCTGTGTGGACACGATGGTGAGCAACGGAAACGCCATGCCCCACACGGCGGTGCCCAGGGTATTCCAAAGGTAGTCGCGACGGGTGGCGTGATCTTCGTACTCGGCTTCTTGCGTGGAGAAGCCGCCGCCGTAGACGGCTCCGAGCAGGCGGTTCCACCAGGCATTGACCATGCGGTGGATGGGGCCGGGCTGGCGATTGCGCTCGCGGCGACGGCGTGTGGCCTGGCTGCTGTCGGGACCGCCGGCGTTACGCTGGCTTAGCTCTTGGATTCGTGCGAGCTCCTCGGCGGTGTGCGATGCGGGGAACAGGCCGTTCTCGATGCGTCCGCCCTGCCCGTGCGCCCCGTCCGATACGGTGGGGTCGGCGACGCCATTGCGGCGGGCGATGGCGCGGCGAATGCTATCGATGGGCGTGATGCTCAAAGCGGAGTCCTTTCTATTGCTGCGCTCTAGTATAGACGCGACGGTGTTCGTTCGTGTTTTTGAACAGGTTGTTCGATAATTTCGGCGGCGCCATTCAGTAGACGGCATTTGGGGACGTTCCTTATGTGCCGGCACTTTGGGAACGTCCCTAAGTGCCGGCATCCGGGGTCGCTCCTTGGTTGTTGCCTGTTCAAGAGTGTCCCTAACGACTAGGCCGCTTGCGTGCGATTTTTGACCGTTGGGCGGGCGCTTCGCCGTTGCCGCAAAAACGTTTTTGCATATCGGGTACAACGGGCTTTACGTGAGTAAAGTGCGCGCCGCGTCCACGTGTCGCGCTTTTAAAGGAGGCCCCATGCCTGGTGTTACCCCTGCAGAAGTTCTGTCCAACTTTGGTATTGCGCTGGTCGAAGATCCCGCCGAGAATCAACCCCGTCTGCTGGTCGATCTACCCGCTGCGGAGCTCGTCGAGCACGCTATCCGCCGCGAAGAAGGCCGCATGGCATCCAACGGCGCGCTGGTGATCGAGACGGGGGAGCGTACCGGCCGTTCGCCCAACGACCGCTTTATCGTCGACACGCCCGACGTGCACGACAAGATCGCCTGGGGCGCCGTCAACCGCCCGCTTTCTGCCGAGAGCTACGAGGCCATCAAGGCCGGTATCGTCAACTACCTCAACGAGCGCGATGTGTTCGTCACTCGCGGTATGGCCGGTGCCGATCGCAACCATACGCGTCGCCTGCTTGTCGCCTGCGAGCGTGCCAGCCAAGCGCTCTTTATTAAGCAGATGCTCGCCCGCCCGCTTGCCCGTGAAATCGCACGCACCGGCGAGCCGGACTTCTGTGTGCTCGCCGCTCCCGGCTACCAGTGCGATCCCGCCATTAAGGGCCTCAACTCCAGCGCCGCCGTGGTCATCAACTTCCAGGAGCGCGTGATTTTGGTTGCCGGCACCGGTTACTCCGGCGAAATCAAAAAGTCCATCTTCAGCGTCATGAATTACCTGCTGCCCGTCGAGGACGACGTGCTACCCATGCACTGCTCGGCCAGCATGGATCCCGTCACGCACGAGACCGCCGTGTTCTTTGGCCTTTCGGGCACGGGCAAGACCACGCTTTCGGCCAACCCCACGCGCCTACTGATCGGCGACGACGAGCACGGTTGGTCCGACATGGGCATCTTCAACATCGAAGGTGGCTGCTACGCCAAATGCGAGGGCCTGGACGCGTTCCACGAGCCCGAGATCTTCAACGCTGTCCGCTTTGGCGCGATCTGCGAAAACGTGGTGCTCGACGAGAACCGCAAGCCCAACTACGACGACATCTCGATCACGCACAACACGCGCGTGGCATACCCTGTGGAGCACATTCCCAACGCGTGGACCAAGGGCATGGGCACCACTCCAAGCGTCGTGCTCTTCCTGACCTGCGATGCCTTTGGCGTGCTGCCGCCCATCTCGCGCCTGACGGCCGACGCCGCCATGTATCACTTTGTGACGGGCTTTACGGCCAAGATCCCCGGCACCGAGGTCGGCGTCACCGAGCCCACGCCCACGTTCTCTTCGCTGTTTGGCGAGCCGTTTATGCCGCTCGACCCCATGGTCTATGCCAAGATGCTCGGTGAGCGCATCGCCGACGGCCGCACGCGTGTGTACCTGGTCAACACCGGCTGGATCGGCGGCGGCTACGGCGTGGGTCATCGCATCGAGCTTGCCTACACGCGCGCCCTGGTGGCCCGCGCCCTCGACGGTACCATCGAGGACAGCGAGTTCGTGCACGACGACATCTTTAACGTCGACATTCCCACCACGTGCCACGGCGTACCCGACGGCATCCTGGTGCCGCGCCAGTATTGGCAGAGCACCGCTCGCTACGACGAGGCCGCGCACAACTTGGCCTTGATGTTCGAGGAGAACTTCGAGAAGAAGTACTCGCACCTGCCCGAATCCGTCAAGGCCGCCGGTCCGCACGCTCAGGTGCACGCCGACGCCCGTCATCGCGGCCACGGCCTGCTGGGACTTCGCCACTAGCGTCGCCTCAGACCCAAAACCACCATAAAGGGGACAGGCACCTTTGTGGTGGTTTTACTCGCGCGGATGACTCGGGTTACAATACGCCTAACATATCGCTCCCTTCTCCGGATGGGGGCAGCGTAAGCGCTCTTGTGGCGGCACCGTAGGACTTTGAAGGTGGCCGTCGTAAGGGCGCTTTTTGTTTAGGCGCCCTCGCTCGGGCGCGCACGATGAAGGGAGAGCGCATGAAGAGCTTTATTGCCGAGGATTCGTTTTGGGAGCTATTTCCGCAGGCGGCTGTCGGTGTTGCGGTCGTAAAGGGCATGAAGCCCGCGGCTCAGATTCCTCAAGAGGACGTGGACGCGATTGCGGCGTTGCTCGACCGCGCCAATATCGACGCGGAGCGTCATCTGACCAGCGATACTATCAGCGAGAACGCACCGGTCAAGGCATGGCGCGAGGCTTATCGGCTGTTCAAGACCAAAAAGGGCGCGCGTTGCTCAATTGAGAACCTGCTCAAGCGCGTGCTCAAGGGCAAACCGGTGGGCCACATTACGCCCGCGGTGGACATCTACAACACGGTGTCGCTGACCTACGCGCTGCCCGTTGGCGGCGAGGACCTGCATGCGATTGAGGGGGATCTTCGCTTGAAGGTGACTGACGGCGGCGATGCGTTCCTGCCACTTGGCGAGGAAACGGATGACCCGACGCTGCCCGGCGAGCTCGCCTATATCGATGATGCGGGCGCCGTATGCCGCTGCTGGAACTGGCGCGATGGCGTTCGCACGGCGCTGTCCGACGATTCGGCCGATGCATTCCTGGCGATTGAGTGCGTGGAGCCCGAGCGGATGGGGGATTGCCAGGCCGCGATCGATCGCTTAGCCGAGCTGCTTGAGCGCTATCTGGGAGCGACGGTTGTCGTTAAGACGCTTGTGACCCGCGACAATCCCTGCGTGGAACTGTAGCGACGCCTGCGGATCATGTTCGCCGGTCAAAACCACTACAAAGGTGCCTGTCCCCTTTGTGGTGGTTTTTATGTTGATGGGTTAACAAATGGGATATTTGGGTATGGGTGTTGCCTTGTGCGGCTAAGATGTTTACCCGTTAGCATCATGCAAGCGAAAGGCGGTCGTCTCCCATGCAGCAGAACGACGAGACACGTTTCGAGGACTTTGTCGGACTGATCAGCGGGCTCTACAAGGAGATCCAGCGCATTAAGACATCCGAGGGCGCAAGGCTGGGCCTCAAGGGCTCCGACGTTATGTGCCTGTACTATCTTGAGCGCAGCAAGGACGGCCTGACTGGCGCTGACCTGGCTCGCATGGCAGGCGTGACCCGTGCCGCCGTCTCGCGCACGCTCGCGCATCTGGAGGAGGGCGGCTACGTCGAGGTCGACGACTCGGGTGATGCAGCCGTTAAGTATCGTGCCCCGGTGCGCCTGACCGCTCTGGGCGGCGAGAGCATGAGCGAGGCGGACCGCATCATTCGCGAGGTGCTCGACACCACCGGTAAGGCTATGGGTGTGGAGCAGCGCGAGCAGATGTATGCGTCGCTGCGTACGATTCTCAACACCCTGCGTGAGATCTAAGGCCGCCAAGGCATTTGCTTCCCATTAAAAACTGCATAGTCCCGTTTGAGCGCGTATGCCGTGCCGGGGCATTGCTGTCAAAATTCCCCGCGCGGGACCTGCGCAAGAAAGGATTCGTATGTCCGTCCGCATTATTACCGATTCCGCAAGCGATATGTCGCCGGCGGAGCACCCCGCTCTGCGTGTTCTGCCGCTGTCCGTCACCTTTGGCACCGATGTGTATATGGATGGCGTCGACATCGATCACCAGCGCTTTTACGAGATGCTTGTGGAGCGCGATGAGCTGCCCAAGACCGGTCAGGTCAACCCGTACGCCTTTTCGCAGGCGATTGCCGAAGCGCGTGAGGCCGGCGATGAGGCCGTGATTATTACCGTGGGCGCCAAGCTCTCGGGCACCAATCAGAGTGCCCGCACCGCACTTGCCGAGGCCCCGGGCGGCGATGTGTACGTGGTGGATAGCAATAACGTTACCCTGGGCGAGCGCGTGCTGGTCGAGTATGCCCTGCGCTTGGTGGACGAGGGCCAGGGCGCGGCTCAGGTTGCGGCGGCTGTCGAGGCCGTGCGCGACCGCGTGGTCGTCATCGGCCTGCTCGAGACGTTGGAGTACCTGGTGCGCGGCGGTCGCCTGTCTGCTGCTGCCGGCGCCGTGGGCACGCTGCTCAACGTAAAGCCCGTTGTGGCTGCCGAGGACGGTCTGATCGTGCAGCTGGGCAAGGCGCGCGGTTCCAAGAACGGCCGTAACCTGCTCAACCAGAAGGTCGAAAAGGCAGGCGGCATCGACTTTTCCATGCCGCTGGCGCTCGGCTATACGGGCCTTTCGGATGCGGTGCTCAAGAAGTATATCGAGGACAGCGCGGCACTGTGGGCTGGCCACACCGAGGGCGAACTGCCCGTTCACACCATCGGCGCCACCATCGGCACCCATGTAGGCCCCGGCGCCGTAGCCGTAGCCTTCTTCCAGCCCGTTAACTAGCCCACCTGCCAAAACCACCACAAAGGGGACAGGCACCTTTGTGGTGGTTTATGCTATTCCGGGTGGAAGGGAGCGAGCAATGGCGTCTGAGGGCTTTTTTGAGCGGGTGTACGAGGTGGTCGAGCAGATTCCCGAGGGGATGGTCGCCACGTATGGTCAGGTGGCGCTGCTTGCTGGACGTCCACGAAGTGCGCGGTACGTGGGGTATGCCCTGCATGGCAATCCGCGCCCCGGCGAGATTCCCTGTCACCGCGTGGTGTTTGCCGATGGCCGCATATGCGATGGTTTTGCTTTTGGCGGTCCCGATGCTCAACGTGAGCTTTTGCTAGGGGAGGTGTGGCGTTTAAGGACGACATGCACGTCGACTTGGCCGCCTGTCGCTGGCCTGCAGGGCTCTAGCGGCTCTGCCGTGGCTTAAACCACCACAAAGGTGCCTGTCCCCTTTGTGGTGGTTTTGGCAGGTTTACCGAGGTTAACTTATGGAGAAGGTATGGCGGCGCGGTTTGTCGCAGCAAAGTAAACCACGGTGAACTATATTGTTTTCAGCAACGGAGCAGGCAATAGGCGATGAAAAAGCCTGCCCTGTTGAGTTTGATTCGCATTCCTCCCCTCTGTGCGATTCAACGGTGTACTTCGGGAACAGGCCCGCTGGCAACTATCTGCCAGCGGGCCTGTTCCTGTTTCGGTGAGGATTCAGCCTCACCGTCTATGTTGTGCGAAGGCGCTTTGCCTAGTACACCATGCCCATGGCGTCCTGAACCTCGCCCAGGGTCTGCTCGGCGATCTCATTGGCGCGACGGTTGCCCTCGTGCAGGACGTCCTTTACGTAATCCAGGTCGTTCTCGTAGCGCTGGCGACGCTCACGGATCGGCGCGAAGTACTCGTTGACGGCCTCGGTCACGTACTTCTTGAGCTGGCCGGAGCCGCCCATGCCAATCTCCTCGGCAATCTCGACTTCGGAACGGCCGGTGCAGATGGCGGCCGTCGAAAGCAGACCGGACACGCCGGGGCGGTTCTCGGGATCGAATGTGATCATGCGCTCGGAGTCGGTCTGGCTCTTCTTGATGCGCTTGGCCGTCTCCTCGGCGGTCATCGAGATGTTGATGGCGTTGCCGTAGCTCTTGCTCATCTTGCGACCGTCCAGGCCCGGCAGCAGCGGGGTCTCGGAAAGCAGCGCTTCGACCTCGGGGAACACCTTGCCGTAGCGGTTGTTAAAGCGGCGGGCGATGGTGCGGGTGAGCTCGATGTGCGGCAGCTGGTCGCGACCGACGGGCACCACATTGCCCTTGCAGAACAGGATGTCGCAGGCCTGGTGCACCGGGTAGGTGAGCAGAAGGCCGGTGAGCTCGTGGCCCGAGGCCTCCATCTCGGCCTTGACCGTGGGGTTGCGCGCCAGCTCGGCCTCGGAGACCAGCGACAGGAACGGCAGCATGAGCTGGTTGGCGGCGGGCACGGCGGAGTGCGCGTAGATCATGGTCTTGTCGGGGTCGATGCCGCAGGCAAGGTAGTCCATGACCATGTTGTACACGTTGTCCTGGATGTGCTCGGTCGTGTCGCGGTCGGTGATGACCTGGTAGTCGGCGATGAGCACGTTGGTGTGCACGGCCATGTCCTGCAGCTCGACACGGCTCTTGAGCGTGCCGAAGTAGTGGCCGAGGTGCAGGCGGCCGGTGGGGCGGTCGCCGGTGAGCATGGTGTACTTCTCGGGGTGCTGCGGCAGGTCGGCGCGGATCTGGTTGCTGCGCTCGAGGCTGACCTCATAGCTGAGCTCGTTGGGCATGCTGTCTCCTTTTGGGTTGAGTGCCCGGCCGGCATTGTCGGTCTTGGTTGAAGATGAAGCTACCAGAGAAACGGCGTCTCTTGCCGGAATCAACGATGGTTTTCGCCTTGTCGTCCCGCAGGGTCGTTTCCCTTCTTGGGAAGGAGCCCCTCGATATGCTCGAGCCGCTCCTCATGGGCCACGTGCGCCGCGCGCTCCTCGGCGGCGAAAGCGTGGTCTTCGGGCGTGACGGTCTCATCTCGCTGAGTCTTGGGATTGTAGTGGTGACGCAGTACTGGCTCAAACAGGTGCAGGCGCGCGGCGAATAGCGCCGAGCACGCGAACAGCAAGAGGAAGATCACCACGCGGGCTCCCACGGGGACCTGGTTGATCACCATGGCGCCGAGGGAGAGCAGTAGACACCATGCGTAGATGAGCAGGACCGCCTGGCGCTGGTCGTAGCCCTCCTGGATCAGGCGATGGTGGATGTGGCCCTTGTCGGCCTGCCCGATGCTAATGTGGGCGCGCTTGCGGCGCACGATGGCGCTAAACGTGTCGATGATGGGCACGCCGGCAACGATGAGCGGGATGATAAGCGAGGTGAGCGCGGCGGTGCGGCTCACGTTGAGCAACGAGATGGAGCCCAGCGCAAAGCCCAGAAGCAGCGACCCCGAGTCGCCCAAGAAGATGCTTGCGGGGTTGAAGTTGTAGCGCAAAAAGGCCAGGCAGGCGCCAAAGAGCGCAATGGAGAGCGCGGCGGCGTCGATGCGGCCCGAGAGAACGGCCATCGAAAACATGGTGAACGACGCGATGCCGCAGATGCCCGTGGCCAAGCCGTCGAGGCCGTCGATGAGGTTAATGATGTTGGTGAATGCCACCAGATAGATCACGGTGATGGGGTAGGCGAGCCATCCGAGCATGATCTCGCCGGGGGCAAACGGGTTGACGATGACGCCGATGCGCAGGCCGCCCACGCAGGCGATGAGCGCGGCGAGGACCTGACCGGCCAGTTTTTGCTTGGGCTTGAGCTGGAAGACGTCGTCGATAGCGCCGGTCGCAAAGATGACGGTAAAGGAGAGCGCCAGCATGGGATAGCTAATGTGAAGGCGCGGGTGCGGCACCAGGACGGGCGGCCAGCCTAGGTGCCAGGTGCCTAGGATTTGCACAATGCAGGCAACGACCAGGCCCAAAAACACCGCCGTTCCGCCCAAACGCGGGATGGGCTTGGTGTTGATGCGGCGCTTGGAAGGATAGTCGACGGCGTCGAGCTTAATTGCCAAGCGCTTGACCAGGGGCACAATGAGGAAGGTCGTGATAAAGGCCGCCGCTGCCACGCATAGGTACGGTATGTAGCTCGGGGATGAAGCCATGAATCTAAAAACCGCCAAGCGTCGAAGGAAAAGGTCAGAAGAACGCCATGCGCAAAGGGCATAGCCGAACCATGATACTCGACCACGGGGGGTGCATGGAATTGCATGCAGCGATAATCACGCGCTTACCAGATATTGGGATGTTGTCGATGGCTTGTCGGGATACCGGCGGGGATCCATATGGGCTGTAATGGTGGTTTTCGGCAAATGAAAACCACCCCCCACGTTACGAAAATGAACCCACCTAAAACAGGTGGGTGCCCTCATCGACTGTTCCAGCGTCCTTAACAACGAAGGATACCTGTACTAGGTACGACTGTGTGGGCTCCCTAAATAAACGCGACGGTTCACCCAGTTGCTCCGCGGGGGGCGGAATACCTACATCATAAAGCGGCACTTTATCGATTCCAGTCTTGACATTACAAAAATCGTGTCGGACGATTACGGCGCCTTGGGCTCGAGCCGTCTGTGCGGTTGGTCCCTTTACGTTTGAGCTGCTGAATCATTGTTTTGGAGCATGTTTTTATGCCGACGTCGTTGACCGAACTTTTTTCGCCCGCCTGCCATTTGTGTCCGCGCCGTTGCGGTGCGGCGCGCGACGAGGGCGCGCGTGGCGTGTGCGGCGCCGACAACACGCTTAAGGTCGCCCGCGCGGCGCTCCATATGTGGGAGGAGCCGCCCATTTCGGGCGAGGCCGGCTCGGGTACGATTTTCTTTAGCGGCTGTTCGCTCAAATGTATCTACTGCCAAAACCACGAGATCTCGACGGGCAATTTCGGTCTTGAGATTTTGCCCGAGCGTTTGGTCGAGATTATGCTGGAGCTGCAGGACCAGGGCGCCAATAACATCAACCTGGTGACGGCGACGCACTATGCGCACCTGTTGCCTGCCGCGATTGCCGCGGCACGGACGCGCGGGTTGGTCATCCCAATTGTCTACAACACGAGTGGTTACGAGCGCGCGAGTGCCGTGGCGGCGCTGGGCGACCTTGTCGACGTGTGGCTTACGGACTTTAAATATGCCGATGCCGGGCTTGCTCAGTCGCTTTCTCATATTAAGGACTACCCGCGCGTGGCCGTGTCGGGTCTGGCCCAGATGGCGCGCGAGATTGAGCGCCGCGGGGGAGAGCTGGTAGACGAGGACGGGCTCATGAGGCGCGGCATAATCGTGCGTCATCTGGTGCTGCCGGGGCATGCGGACGATTCGTGCCGCGTGTTGGACCTGGTGTGGCAGACGGTGGACGACGTGCCGATCTCGGTCATGAACCAGTACACGCCCAATGCCCTCATGCGCGAACAAGGCGGCGACCTGGCGCGCGCCGTGACGCGCGAGGAGTACGAGCAGGTGCTCGACCATGCCGACGACCTGGGCTTTACGACGATGTTTTGGCAAGAAGGCGGCGCGGTAGACGAGAGCTTTACCCCGGCGTTCGATACCACCGGTGTTCTTACTAGTGCTCAAACCAGCTAATCTGGGACGAGGCTCTTTGAGTAGTCTTTTTGGGACGGGGCTGTTTTAGCTACCCCTGCCGCTGTTCGACCAAACCGTTCGCGTTGTCTGTCGGGGTAGCTAAAACAGCCGCGTCCCAAAAAGACTGGGTATTGGGCGTTGACAGTTGGCGAGCCGTAGGTAAAATATCAACTTGTCCTGGGGACGTAGCTCAGTTGGGAGAGCGCTGCCGTCGCATGGCAGAGGCCGAGGGTTCGACTCCCTTCGTCTCCACCCTTGGATTTGATAAGCCGCTGACATTGTGTCGGCGGCTTTTTTTAAAAGAAAGGGCTGTACCATGGCCAAGCTTGAGTCCCAACCACTGTCTGCCGAGGAACGCGCCGAGTTGGAAGAGCTCCGCGCCGAGAAAGCTCGTCGCGAGGCCCAGGAAGAGGCACGCCGCGAGCGTGAGGAGCTGGCCGCCCTGCGTGCCGAGCGCGAGAAGGCCGAGGAGGCCGCCGCGAACGTCGCCCCCGCGCCCAAGCCCGCCGCCGCGAAGCCCGCGCCCACCGCACCTAAACCTCAGCCTAAAAAGGTCGCTCGTTCCAAGTCCGTCGAGCCCAAGCCGAGCCGTGACGAGATGACCTTTGCCCAGCGCATGGTTACCTCCAAGGAGCCTACGGGCGAGAACGAGATCCCTGGCATGGCGCCGGCTCAAAAAATCATCATTGTCCTTGCCCTCATCGCGTTTGTCATCTTTATGGGCTACACGATCCTGACCAGCATGGGCCTGCTCTAGCCCATTCGCGCTGGGTGCCATGCCCGAACACTCTGCCCTTTTCCAACCCTCAACCTCTGCACAACGCATCCGAAAGGTCGCCCCATGGCTTTGACCGACATCTCGCATCCCACCGACATTGCAATGCTCACCGATCTGTACGAGCTCACTATGGCCCAGGGCCTGTGGGAGAGCGGCAAGGCCAATGAGCAGGGTTGTTTTACCGCGTTTTACCGCGACCATCCCTTTGGCAGCGCCTATGCCGTCATGTGCGGCACCGCCGAGCTGCCCGAGCTGGTCGAGAACCTGCGCTTTACGCCCGAGGATATCGACTACCTCGCCTCACTCCAGGCCCCGGCCGGCGGTGCGATGTTCAAGCCTGCATTCCTCGACTACCTGCGCGATTTTCATGCACATGTAAACATCGACGCCGTCCCCGAGGGCGAGCTCGTCTTTCCGCGCGAACCCATGGTTCGCGTCACCGGTCCCGCGCTGGAGTGCCAGCTGCTCGAAACGGCGCTGCTCAACATCGTCGGCTTCCAGACGCTTGTCGCCACCAAGACGGCGCGCGTGGTGCTGGCGGCGGACGGCCGTCCCGTTGCCGAGTTTGGCCTGCGCCGCGCCCAGGGTCCCGATGGCGGGCTGGCCGTCGCGCGCGCGAGCTACGTTGCCGGCTGCTCCTCTACGTCCAATGTGCTCGCCGGCCGCCGTTACGGTATTCCCGTCTTTGGCACGCATGCGCACAGCTGGGTCATGAGCTTCGACTCCGAGCTCGAGGCCTTCCGCGCCTTTGCCAAGTCGAGCCCCAAGAATTGCACGCTGCTCATCGACACCTACGACGTACGCGAGGGTTGCGAGCATGCCATTACGGTTGCCAAGGAGATGGAAGCGGTGGGCGAGCGCCTGTCGGCCATTCGCATCGACTCCGGCGACCTCGCCAAGCTCTCCAAGTATGTGCGCGGCCGTTTTGATGCCGAGGGCCTGCCCTATGTGGGGATCTCGGTTTCTAACGATTTGGATGAGTACACGATTCAGTCGCTGCTCGACCAGGGCGCGCCTATCGATAGCTTTGGCGTGGGCACCAAGCTCGCGACCTGCTACGACCAGCCGGCGCTGGGCGGCGTGTACAAGCTCGCCGCCCGCCGTGCGAGTGAGACGGACCCGTGGACGCCGGTGGTCAAGCTCTCCGAGCAGCCCTACAAGCGCACGATCCCGGGTGTGCAACGCGTGCGCCGTTATTACGACGGCTTTGGCGGCCCAGTCTGCGACATGATCTACGACGAGGACCATCTGGCGGGGGAGGGCGCCGCGCGCGGCAATACCCTCGTGGCCGTGAATGATGCCGCTCTGGTGACCGACGTGTCCGAACTTGAGTATCGCGAGCTGCTGGTGCCGATCGTGCGCGATGGCAGTGCGGTGGCTCCGCGTGAGAGCATCCAGGACGCGCGCGAGCGTTGCGCCTGGGCACTTGACCATCTGGACGCAGCTTTCAAGCGCTTCCTGTACCCGCAGACCTATGTGGTGGGCATGGAGCAGGGCCTGGCTCAGGTGCGCGACGAGCTCGTGCGCAAGAACATGGCTGCGGCTTCGGCCTTCCCCTGGGCAAAATGATCCGAAGGGGACGGAGGAAAACGGATCATTTTCGTCCGTTCCGCACCAGGCGCCCCGACTGCCCCAGCTCGCCCGAACGCTCGACATTCGATTGGTTTGACGTATGACGACTTCTTATAAAACGATGGTGGTAAAGATCGGTTCGTCCACGGTGGTGGGCGCCGACGGCAAGGTCAACCGCGCCTTTATCGGCGGGCTTGCCGACCAGGCCGCAGCGCTGCGCGAGCTTGGCTGGCGCCTGGTCGTGGTGAGCTCGGGTGCCATTGCCTGCGGCTATCCCGTGCTGGGCTTCGACCGCAAGCCGGTCGGTGACCTGCCGAGCCTGCAGGCCTGCGCCTCGGCCGGTCAGTGCATCATCTCGTCGGCCTACGACGAGGAGTTCCATGCGCGCGACCTGCTCACCTCGCTCGTGCTGCTCACGCGTCACGACACGGCGCGCCGCACGTCCTACCTGCACGCGCGCGACGCCCTGCTGCGCCTGGTGGAGCTGGGCGTGGTGCCGGTCGTCAACGAGAACGACACCGTTACCGTCGATGAGATCAAGTTCGGCGACAACGACACGCTGGCGGCGCTTGTGAGCTGCCTGGTTTCTGCCGATCTGTGCGTGACGCTCTCGGACATCGATGGCCTCTACACCGCCAATCCGCATGAGGATCCGACGGCCGAGTTTATCCCGGTCGTGCATAAGATCGATGCCAAGATTATCGCCTCGGCGGGCGATTCTTCCACATCGGTGGGTACGGGCGGCATGATCACCAAGATTCGCGCGAGCCGCATTCTCATGACGGCGGGCATTCAAAGCGTGATTTGCTCGGGCGAGGAGCCCGATGCGCTCGTGCGTCTGGCCCGCGGCGAGAGCGTGGGTACGCTGTTCGATCCGCCGGCGGAGCGCCTGGACATTGCGCCGCGCAAGTTGTGGATCGCACTGGGTGACAAGGCGCATGGCTCGGTGACGGTCGATGATGGCGCCGCGAAGGCGCTGGTCAGCCGCGGATCGTCGCTGCTCGCGGTGGGTATTCGCGAGGTCGATGGCCAGTTTGCCGAGGGCGATGTGCTCGACGTGTGCGACCCGAGCGGCATGGTTGTCGCCCGTGGTATCGCCGAGGCCGATTCGGACGTGCTGGAGCTTGCAGCCGGCCGCCGCCAGGACCAGATTGCCAGCAACCGCCTGCTCGCAGACCTGGCCGAGAAGCCCGCGATCCATAGGGACAACTTGATTGTATTTGCTTAGGCCTCGACGCCGGGCGCCTTCGATCTGCAATGCACGTGGGGCGAAATTACCAGGGTAACTTTGCCCCGCCGCGCTTATGTCCGAGCTGGTCGCCACGAAAACGGCCCATCTACTACGTTTAATAGGCTATCGGTGACCATGCCAAGAATTGCAAAAAGAAACACG
>ENA-OQKR01000284-OQKR01000284.1-human-gut-metagenome-genome-assembly--contig:-NODE-284-length-21948-cov-3.623436_pt1 | contig 21948 bp, 21 predicted proteins | sample MGYA00242803_ERZ504806 | MGnify/ENA primary metagenome ERZ504806 (study PRJEB26092, sample SAMD00036399) | human gut metagenome | host: Homo sapiens | study: EMG produced TPA metagenomics assembly of...
GTTTTTGCTGCGCAGGCAGCAAGGCCGGCAACCCGGCGCATTTTGTGCGGAATGGCGCGGGTATCATGCTGGCGGCCAGCGTGTGGAGCCTGTTGCTGCCGGCCATTGCCCGGTCGCAGGGCAGGGCGGCATGGGTGCCCCCGGCGCTGGGGCTTATTTTAGGCGCTGTGGGGCTTTTACGGCTGGAGGATGCCGCCGGGCAGCTGCTGGCGGGCGGCCCCGGGCATTGCGGGCGCATGGTGCTGGCGGTCACCCTGCACAACCTGCCGGAGGGCATGGTGGTGGGGCTGGCTGCGGCGCTGGCGCTGCACGGGGACGCGGACGCTGTAAGCGGCGCGCTGGCACTGAGCCTGGGTATCGGCTTGCAGAACATTCCGGAGGGTGCGGCGGTCAGTTTGCCGCTGACCCAGAGCGGGCGCACCCGGGGGCAGTCCTTTGCCGCCGGGGCGGCCTCCGGGCTGGTGGAGCCCTTGGGCGCGGTGCTGGCCTTTGTTCTGGCCGAGTGGGTAGGCGCAGCGCTGCCGTGGCTCATGAGCGCGGCGGCGGGCTGTATGGTGTGTGTGACCGCGCAGGAGATGATCCCTGAGGCGGTGGAACCGGATGAAGTGGCCGGTGTCATCAGCATCGTGCTGGGGTTTGCGCTGATGATGGCACTGGATGTGGCCCTGTGATATAGTAAAAGCAGCGCCGGACAGACTTTTTTGGTCTGCCCGGCGCTGCTTTTATGCAAAAAGGATTTATACCGTCTGCTGCTTCTGGCGCAGATGCCGCCGCACCACAAGCAGGCAGGCCAGATGCACCAGTGCGGTCAGCGCCCAGCTGATGGGGTAGCTGATGTACAGCATAAAAGGGGTGCGGTTCAGCTGGAAAATGGTGGCGATCCACACCAGCCGCAGCACGCACACACCCACAAGGCTTACCACCATGGGCAGCACGCTGTAGCCCAGCCCGCGCAGGCTGCTGGCCAGCACGTCCATGATGCCGCACAGCAGATAGAAGCCGCAAATCAGGCGCAGCCGCTCGGCGCCGGTGGCGATGACCGCAGTGTCCGAGGAGTAGAAGCGCAGCAGCTGGTGCCCCGCCAGTGCTGCGCCACCGCCCAGCACAAGGCCGGTCACCACGACACACAGCAGACAGTTGCGGATCACCCGGTCAAGATTGTTGTACTTGCGCGCGCCGATATTCTGGCTGGTAAAGGTAACAGCGGCCTGTGCAAAGGCGTTCATGGCGGTGTACACAAAGCCCTCCAGATTGGAGGAAGCAGAGTTGCCCGCCACCACCATGGAGCCGAAGGAGTTGATGGAAGACTGGATGACCACATTGGAAAGGCTGAACACCGTGCTTTGCAGCCCGGCAGGCAGGCCGATGAGCAAAATCTGCTTCAGCGTCCCGGCGTGGAAGGCCAGCCGCCGCAGGTCTAGCCGCAGTGCGCCCTCCTCCCGGACGAGCATCCCAGTCACCAGCAGCGCGGACACAGTCTGGCTGATGATGGTGGCCAGTGCCACGCCCGCCACGCTCATGGAAAAGCCGATGACAAAGACCAGATTCAGCACCACGTTGATGATACCGGCAGCGGCCAGACAGTACAGCGGGCGCTTGGTGTCGCCCACGGCCCGCAGCAGCGCACTGCTGAAGTTGTACAGCATGGTCATGGGCATTCCGATGAAATAAATCTTCAGATACAGGGTGGAAAGGCTGATCACGTCCTCCGGGCAACTCATCAGCTCCAGCAGACCGCGCGCGGCGCAAAAGCCCACCACCGCCAGCAGCACGCCGCTGACTAAGCCCAGCGCTACGGCGGTGTGCACCGTATCCTGCACGCCCTTTTCGTCCCGGGCGCCAAAGCACCGGGCTGCCACCACATTGGCACCCAGCGAAAGCCCGACGAACAGGTTGACCAGCAGGTTGATCAACGCGCCGTTGGAGCCCACGGCGGCCAGCGCCGTGCTGCCCGCAAAGCGCCCCACCACCACAACATCGGCGGCGTTGAACAGCAATTGCAGAATGCTGGATGCCGCCAGCGGCACGGAAAACAAGATGATCTTTTGCAGCATGGGCCCGCTGGTCAGGTCTGCGGAACGGCTGGTCGTAGCCATGAGTTGTCTACCTCCTATAATAAGCCTTGCGTGAACATAGCAATTGCTTATTATAGCGCGATATTAGGTAAAAAACAAGAGGTAAAGCGTCCTGTTCTCTCCAAAAGCGGCAAATATCACCCGCCGGGTACAGCCTGCAATTGAAAAATGCTGCCCATACTGCTATAATAAGGCGGTAGACCCGTAGAAAACGGAGGAAGTTGGATTTATGTATCGGAATCGGATCAAACGGCTGCTGGATATTTTGCTGTCGGCCTGCGGCATTCTGTGCCTTTCGTGGCTGCTGCTGCTTTTGGCTGTTGCCATCAAGCTGGACTCGCCCGGGCCGGTGTTTTTCCGGCAGAAGCGCGTGGGCATCGGCAAGCGGCATTTCCAGATTCTCAAGTTCCGCACTATGCGCATTGATACCCCCCACGATATGCCCACCCATCTGCTGCACGACCCGGAGCAGTATATCACCCGCATGGGACGCTTTCTGCGCAAGACCAGTCTGGACGAGCTGCCCCAGCTGTGGAATATCCTTGTGGGGGATATGGCGGTCATCGGCCCGCGCCCGGCGCTTTGGAACCAGTACGACCTGCTGGCCGAACGGGATAAGTACGGTGCAAACGATGTACGCCCCGGGTTGACCGGCTGGGCGCAGATCCATGGCCGGGACGAGCTGGAAATTGCCGAAAAGGCAAAGCTGGACGGCTGGTATGTGGAACATATCAGCTTTGGGCTGGATGTGAAGTGCTTCTTTGGCACCATTACCGCTGTGCTCAAGCATGACGGCGTGGTGGAGGGCGGCACCGGCACCCTGCATGATGAAAAATGATCTATTATATGGAGACACCGGAGCCTTGGCTGACGCTCCGGTGTCTCCATTTTTACAGAAAGCACAGCACAGAGCGGCTGAAATTGGCATATCTCTTGATTTATCCCCTGAAAAGCGTATAATAAAACAGTACACAAGACGTTAAAGGAGGATTCCGGTATTATGGAACGCACCTATATCAATGAGGCTCAAAAGGCCATCGGCGGCACGGTGAAGGTGCAGGGCTTTATCGAGAACCTGCGCAACAGCAAGTATATGGCATTTATCGTGCTGAAGGATATTACCGGCAAGCTGCAGATTACGGTGGAAAAGGCCGACCACCCCGAGCTGGTGGATACCATCGACCAGCTCACCCCGGACTCTGTCATCACCGTCACCGGTAAGGTGATGGAGAACGACTACGTCAAGATGGGCGGCGTGGAGATGATCCCCGAGAGCATCGAGGTGGAGAGCACCGCCAATGCACTGCCCATCGTCCGCAAGGAGATCGCAGCCACCAAGAAAAAGAAGGCTGTGGAGCGCTCCAGCATCGACCAGCGCATCGACTACCGCTGGATCGACCTGCGCACCGATGAGAACCAGCTGATGTTCAAGGCACAGAGCTGCTTCGTCAACGCCATGCGCAAGTTCCTGCTGGACCGCAACTTCATCGAGATCCACACCCCCAAGCTGATCGCTGCTGCCAGCGAGAGCGGCTCTGAGGTATTCAAGGTGGACTACTTCGACCGCAACGCTTATCTGGCACAGAGCCCCCAGTTCTATAAGCAGATGGCTATGGCTGCCGGCTTTGAGCGTATCTTCGAGACCGGTCCTGTGTTCCGCGCTGAGAAGAGCTACACCAACAAGCACGCTACTGAGTTCTCCGGCTTCGATCTGGAGTTCAGCTACATCACCTCCTTCAAAGATGTGATGAAGATGGAAGAGGAGCTGTTGACCGCCGGTCTGCAGGCTGTTAAAGATAACTACGGCGACCAGATCAAGGAGTTGTTCGGACTGGAAGTCATCGTGCCCACCACCCCGTTCCCGGTGGTCAAGCTGGCAGACCTGTACAAGGCTCTGGAGGAAGAGTTCGGCTACACCGTAGACGAGAGCGAGAAGGGCGATCTGACCACCGAGGCCGAGCGCTTGAGCTACGACTGGGTCAAGAAGCACTACGGCCACGAGTTCCTGTTCATCACCGATTACTCTGCCGAGAAGCGCGCCTTCTACCATATGCGCGACGAGAACGGCGTGCCTCAGGGCTACGACCTGATCTGGCGCGGTGTGGAGATCACCACCGGTGCTCAGCGTGAGCACCGCTACGAGGTGCTGAAGAAGCAGGCTGAGGAGAAGGGTCTGGCTGATGATGTCAAGTTCTATCTGGAGTTCTTCCAGTACGGCTGCCCGCCCCACGGCGGCTTTGGTCTGGGCATCGACCGCCTGACCATGCTGCTGTGCGGCCTGAGCATCAAGGACGCCGAGTTCCTGTTCCGCGGCCCCAACCGCCTGACCCCGTGATTTCATAAAACCTTTCTAAGAGCTGCTGTGCGTTTGCATGGCAGCTCTTTTTTGAGTCCCGTGAAAAGGCAATTGAGGAAAATCCGCAGATTTTCCTCAATTGCAATTATATAAAATAATTTTTCCGCTGATTATGCCCAGAGCAAAGCGGAGGGCATTCAAAACTGTCCCGGCATAATAAACGCTCCCTTTTCATACGATACAACGAGCACACCCACCCCTACGGGCGCGGTGCGCAGCGCAACAGGAAGGGGAGAAGGACCTTGGAGAAACAGGAACAGAACAGCATCTGTCGCGAGATCGGCGCACGCACCGGCGGGGATATCTACATCGGTGTGGTGGGGCCGGTGCGTAGCGGCAAATCCACCTTTATCAAGCAGTTCATGGAGCAGCTGGTGCTGCCCGCCATGTCCGGCTCTGCCGCCGCCCGGGAACGTGCCCGGGACGAGCTGCCGCAGTCGGCAGCAGGGCGCACCATCATGACCACTGAGCCGAAATTCATCCCGGAGACCGCCGTGCCCCTGCAGCTGGAAGGCGGCGGGGCGTGTCGGGTGCGGCTGATCGACTGCGTGGGCTACATGGTGGAGGGCGCTATGGGGCACGAGGAGGACGCAAAGCCCCGCATGGTCAAAAGCCCGTGGTTTGAACAGGAGGTTCCCTTTGACCTTGCCGCAGAGACCGGCACCCGCAAGGTGATCTGCGAGCACTCCACCATCGGGGTGGTGGTCACTACGGACGGTTCGGTCAGCGATATCCCCCGGGCGGGCTACGCAGAGGCCGAAAGGCGGGTCGTCACCGAGTTGGAAGCGCTGGGCAAGCCCTATATCATCCTGCTCAACAGCACCCACCCGGACGCGCCGGAGACCCGGCAGCTGGCCGAGGGTATGGCGCGGGACTACCGCCGCACTGTGCTGCCGGTAAGCTGTGTGGACTTGGACGCCGCCATGCTGGGGGAGATCCTGCGGCGGGTGCTGTACGAGTTCCCGGTGCAGGAGCTGGATTTTGCCCTGCCCCGCTGGGTGACCATGCTGGAGCCCGGACACTGGCTGCAAGCGCAGGTGTATGCAGCCGCCATGCAGCTGGCAGAGCGAGTGTCCCGCATGAAGGATCTGCCCACTGGAATGGACGCCCCTGCGCTGGAATGCGATGCCGTGCAGCGCTCGGCAGTGGCGGGCGCAGACCTTGCCGCCGGCAGTGTGCGGGTGAGTGTGGAGCTGAAGCCGGAGATCTTTTATCAGGTGCTCAGCGAGCAGACCGGGCTGGACATCGGGGACGAGGCGGGGTTGATGCCCTGCATCATGGAGCTGGCCCGGGCAAAGCGCGCCTACGAGAAGGTGCGCAGCGCCTTGGAGCAGGTGGAAGCCACCGGCTACGGCATCGTGATGCCATCCATCGATGAGCTGCATCTGGAACCCCCGGAGATCGTGCATCAGGATGGGCGCTGCGGGGTGCGGCTGCAAGCCTGTGCGCCCTCTATCCAGATGATGAAGGCCACTATCCATACGGAACTGAGCCCCATCGTGGGCACCGAGAAGCAGAGCGAGGACTTGGTGCAGAGCCTGCTGGCCGACTTTGCGGACGACCCGGTGCAGCTGTGGGAGTCCAACATCTTTGGCAAAAGCCTACACGAGCTGGTGAACGACGGTTTGCAGAACAAGCTGCTCCACATCCCGCAGGAGGCCCGCACACGCCTGCAGGAAACGCTGGAGCGGGTCATCAACGAGGGCTGCACTGGACTGATCTGTATCCTGATCTAAGGCGTATCTGAAAAAAATCCCCGCTCGCCGTAAGGTTTGCTTACAGCGGGCGGGGATCGTTCTGTCTTATTTTTCTTCCTCGGTCAGCTTGTTGATCAGAAGCTGATAGATCTCGTTGCCCTTCAGGATAAACTGCTTTTTCACCAGCTCGGCGCTCAGCCGGTCGGGCGCACCCAGCTCCAGACAAAACAGCTCGCTGTCCAGCCCCTTTACGGTGCAGCGCACGGTGCAGTGGCCGTCGGCCTTTTCGGTGATGCGGGCGCTGTACTTGGCCTCTTTGCGGGCCCATGTCTGGCAGCGCAGCACGGCAGCCACCGCCCGCTCCCGCACGGTGCGGGGCAGGTCGTAGGCCAGCTCCTGCGCCACCTTGCGGCCTTTGTCGGTAATGGTGTAGCTGTCGCCGGTCAGGGTGACCAGCGCCTGCTTTGTGATATCGTCCAGACAGGAGCCGATCTCAAAATGTTGACAAGGGCTTCCTCCATCAGGGCGTTCTCGATCTCCTGCCGGGTAATGGGACCGGCGTTTTTCACCAGATAGCACAGCAGCAGCCGGATCTCGGTGCTGCTGGTCAGGCCGCCGGGACGGACACCGGCGGTAAAAGCATCATTGGCGCTCATCGTTCCTTACATCCCCCTTGCGCTTTCACATGGTATCAAAGGTCTGCGCCGCTGCCAAAAGGGCGGCAGCGGGCAGCAAAAACTCTTTCTACTAGTATAAAGGCTTTCAACCCGGATTGCAAAGCCGCAACGGCAAAATCTGTCTCAATGCGCTTGGGACATTCCGGTGTGGAGTACACCCACCTGTCCAGATGTCCCTCGGTGATGAAGTACCGCAGCTCAAACCGGTGGGGCTGGCTCAGGGTGTGGTTCACGATGACCAGCTTGATCTTCATCTTTTCCGGCAGGATGTTTTTTGATGTAGACACTTACCGCCTGCCCGGGCGCAAGGCCGGAGCAGCTCTCCGCAAGCCCCGCAAGGTTCGGCGCAATCTCCACAAAGGTGCCGTATTCCTCCACGCTGCGCACAATGCCCACCACCGTTTCGCCCACGGTGAACCGGGCGGCGTTCTCTGCCCATGTGCCCAGCAGCTCCCGGATGGTCAGCACAAAGCGCCCTTGCGCGTCCCGGTTCTTGATGGCGCACAAGATCTGCTGTCCTACGCTGACCCGGTCGGCAGGGGAGGAGATGCGGCTTACCGACATACAGTCGATGGGCAGCAGGGCACTGATACCACAGCCCACGTCACAAAACGCGCCGAACGGCTCGATGTGGGTCACGGTACAGGGCAGGATATCCCCGGGCGAAAGGGTGTCCAGATACTCCGCCTTGCACAGCCGCTGCGCCTCGGCGCGGGAAAGCCGGTAGCAGGGCGCGCCGTCCTCGTCCGTGTCCAGCCCCTCGATGACAAAACAGGTGGGGCGTCCCACCCGGGTCAGCACCGCAATATCCCGCACGGTACCTGTCTCGGCACCGTCTGCGCACTGGGCAAAGGGCATCACCGCCTTTACGCCGCCCAGCTCAAACCGCAGCTGCCGCCGGGTGTCAAAGGCAAGGGCAGTGGCCTGTAAAATTTCGCCGCTGGCCATGGCAGCCCGCAGCTCGGCAGGGGACAGGCGGGCGGCAGAACGGTAACTGTTTTCGGTACGATAAGCTTGCATCATGTTTCATTCCTCTTTCTATATGGTTTTCGGGTCTCTGTGCGATGCTACAACGATATGCAGCAATGTGCGCAGATATTTGCATTTTGTGCGGCTTTGCATTATACTATATCTGTATGCACAGCACCCGCTCAGCGGGCGGCGGCACACACTGGCTCTGCCGGGCGTTTGCGCGGCAGAAAAGAAGGGAGAGGTCGGATAAATATGGACATCGCTGTGGGAGATACCATCCTCACCCGCAAAAAGCACCCCTGCGGGGCATCCAGCTTCGAGGTGCTGCGGGTGGGCATGGATTTTAAGATCCGCTGCACCGGCTGCGGACGCGAGGTCATGCTGCCCCGCGCCAAAATTGAAAAGAACATCAAAAAGGTGGTAAAGCCCGGCAGTGCGCAGTAGCGCAGCCAACGCACCCGAACCGGAACGAATTTGTAAGGAGAACTGCAAGGATGCAAGATATTTCTTCCCGGATGGATGCGGTCTGCCGCCGCTTTGAGGAGCTTTCCATGCGGCTGAACCAGCCCGATACCGCCGCCGACCCGGCGCTGTTCCGCAAGCTGATGCGGGAGTATCACGATACAGAGCCGGTGGTGGAGGCTTACCGGGACTGGCAGACCGCGCTGGATCATCTGGCGCAGGCCAAAGCCCTGCTGGAGGAGCCCGGTTCACTGGACCCGGACTTCAAGCAGATGATACAGCAGGAAATCGGCGAAAAAAGTCAAGATGTGGCAAAGCTGGAAAATAATCTCAAAATTTTGCTGCTGCCCAAGGACGTGAACGACGGCAAAAACGTCATCATGGAGATCCGCAGCGGTGCCGGCGGCGAGGAAGCCGCTCTGTTTGCCCACAGTCTGCTGCGGATGTACACCATGTACGCCCAGAACCATGGTTGGACGCTGGAACTGCTCAACCTGAACGAGACCGAACTTGGCGGCGTAAAGGAAGCCATCGTCTCAGTGGATGGCGCAGGTGCGTATAACCGTCTCAAGTACGAGAGCGGGGTGCACCGGGTGCAGCGTGTGCCGGAGACCGAGACCCAAGGCCGCATTCACACCTCCACCGCCACTGTGGCGGTAATGCCGCAGGCAGAGGAGGTGGACTTTGCGCTGGACATGAAGGATCTGCGCATTGATACCTTCCGCTCCTCCGGTGCGGGCGGTCAGCACATCAACAAGACCTCCAGTGCCATCCGCGTGACCCATATCCCCACAGGTACGGTGGTGGAGTGCCAGAACGAGCGCAGCCAGTTCCAGAACAAGGATAAAGCGCTGGAGATCCTGCGCAGCCGCCTCCTTGCACAAAAGCAGAAGGAGCAGCAGGATGCCATCAACGCCCAGCGTCAGGGGCAGGTGGGCACCGGCGACCGCAGTGAGAAGATCCGCACCTACAACTTTCCGCAGGACCGCTGCACCGACCACCGCATCGGCCTGACCGTCCACAATCTGGAAAAGATCATGGACGGCAATCTGGACGAGGTCATTGACGCCCTTGCCACCCGCGAGCAGACTGAAAAGCTGCAAAGGCTGGGCGGGTAAAACCCGGTTTTGCGGGTGCAAAACCATCCAAACGACTGCCAAGCAAATATACTTTACAGATAGAAAGAACGATGATTCGTATGGAAATCAAAACCAGAGTTTTGCCTGCCGATGAAGCAGGCGTAGCCGAGGCCGCGCAGCTGCTGCGGCAGGGTCAGCTTGTGGCCCTGCCAACAGAAACGGTCTACGGCATTGCCGCCGATGCCCGCAACGGTGCGGCGGTGCGCGATATTTTTGTGGCCAAGGGGCGCCCGCAGGATAACCCCCTCATCGTCCACGTCACCGGGCCGGAGATGCTGCCGGGTCTTGTCAGCGAGGTGCCGGAGCGTGCCCAGCTGCTGATGGCAGCCTTCTGCCCCGGCCCACTGACCATCATCATGCCGCGCGGGCCGGAGGTGGCGGATGAGTGCTGCGCCGGACTGGATACCGTGGGCATCCGGATGCCCAGCCACCCGGTAGCGCGGGCGGTCATCCAGCAGAGCGGCTGCGCCTTTGCCGCCCCCAGCGCCAACCTTTCCGGCAAGCCCAGCCCCACCAACGCACAGGACGTGTTTACCGATATGGACGGCCGCCTGCCGCTGATTTTGGACGGCGGCGAGTGCGATGTGGGTGTAGAGAGCACCGTGGTGTCGGTGGTGGGGGAGAAACCCACCCTGTTCCGCCCCGGCCACATCACGCTGGAGGACTTGGAACGCGCCCTCGGCGAAGAGGTGGAGGTGTCCAAAGCCATTCTGGAAAAGCTGCCGGAGGGTGCTGTGGTGCGCAGCCCGGGCATGAAGTATAAGCACTACGCCCCCAAGGCCGATGTGACCTTGCTCAACGGCACCTTTGCGCAGTTCAAGGCCTATGTGGACGCCCATAAAGACGAGAACCCCAGCTGCCTGTGCTTTACCGGCGAAAGCGCAAAGCTGAATGTGCCCTGCGTGGAATACGGCCGCGAGGGGGACGGTGCCGATCAGGCAAAGCACATCTTCCGCTCCCTGCGGGCGCTGGATGAGCAGGGCGACGGCGTAGTCTACGCCCGCTGCCCGCAGAAGGACGGCCTGTCCATGGCAGTGTACAACCGCCTGATCCGCGCCGCCGCCTTCCGGGTGATCGACCTATGATTACCTTGGGCATCACAGGGCGCAGCGGCTGCGGCAAATCCACGGTCACGGCGGTATTTGCCGCCCACGGCGTGCCGCTGGTGGATGCCGACCAGCTCAGCCGGGAAATTTTGCTGCCCGGCTCGCCGCTGCTGCCGCAGCTTGCGGCGCGGTTCGGTGAGGATATTTTAAAGCCGGACGGCACGCTGGACCGCCGTCTGTTGGCTGACCGCGCCTTTGCCACCCCGGAGGGCAAGGCCGCGCTGGACAGTCTGACCCACCCCGCCATCGTGGCACGCATCCGCGCCGCGAAGCAGGCGGCGCAGGTCGCCGGAGCACCTCTTTTTGTGCTGGACGGTGCGGTCATCGTGGGCACGGCGGCGCAGGCTGAGTGCGACCGCCTGTGCGTGGTCACTGCGCCCTTTGAGACCAGTGTGGCGCGCATCGTGGCGCGGGACGGCATCTCGCCGGAGATGGCTGCCCGCCGCTTGAACGCTCAGACCCCGGAACAAACCCTGACCGCACAGGCAGACTACACCCTGCACAACGACGCCGGGTTGGAGGCGCTGCAAGCCGCAGCCGCCCGCCTGTGTGAGCGGCTGCAGGCAGAAGGGGGCGTGACGGCAGCGCTTTGAACGAACAAAATTATGAAAAAGCCTACGACCCCATCGCCGTCCGGGAGCTCCGCGCCGCGCGGGAAAAACTGCGTCGCCGCAAACAGCAGCGCCGCCGCCGGATGGTGCGGCGGCTGGTCGTTTTGTGCCTGGCTGTGGTGCTTACGGTGTGCGTGGTGCCGCCTTTGTGCAACCGGGCAGAGCAGCTTTTGTACCCCCGCAAGTACGAGCAGCTGGTGGAAAAATGGGCAGCAGCCTATGAGTTGGACCCGCTGCTGGTCTACGCCTTTATTCGCACCGAAAGCGGCTTTGACCCGCAGGCTACCTCCAGTGTAGATGCCCGGGGCTTGATGCAGATGACTGAGGAGACCTTTCTCTGGATGCGCAGCAAGATCGCCCCGGAGGAACCGCTGACCTTTGCCGACCTGTACGACCCCGATACCGCCATCCGCTTTGGGTGCTATTACCTGCACCTTTGCATGGTGCGCTACAAAGGGGATGTATCCACGGCGGCAGCGGCTTACCACAGCGGCTGGGGCACGGTGGATCAGCTGCTGCAAATAGAGGAGCACTCCGCAGACGGGGAAACGCTGCAGGGCTTCCCTTATAACCAGATGCACCACTACGTCAACAAGATCACCGCCTGCTACCAGACCTATCAGCGTCTGTACGCAGGTCAATGATAAAAAGTTAAGGAGCAAAAAATCATGAGTGAGAAACTTACTGCAAAAGAGTACGCCGAAAAGCTGCTCTACACCCCTGAGTACGCTGCCGACAAGCAGGCAGACGTAAAGGAAAAGGCTGCTGCCTTTGCCGAGGGCTACAAGAAATTTATGGACAGCGCCAAGACCGAGCGCGAGGCTGCCGTTGTCAGCGAGCAGATGCTGCTGGCTGCCGGCTACAAGGCTTTTGAACCCAAAAAGGCCTACGCCCCCGGTGAGAAGGTCTACTTCATTCAGGAGAACAAGGCTGTTGTGGCGGCTACCATCGGCCAGAAGCCCTATGAAGAGGGCTTCCGTCTGGTCATCGCCCACATCGACTGCCCCCGTCTGGACCTGCGTCCCAACCCCCTGTACGAGTCTGACCACATGAGCTACTTCCGCACCCACTACTACGGCGGTATACGCAAGTACCAGTGGGCTACCATCCCGCTGGCCATCCACGGCGTGTTTACCCGCGCCGACGGTTCCAGCGTCAACTTTGCCATCGGTGAGGACGAGAACGATCCCGTGTTCTGCATCACCGACCTTCTGCCCCATCTGGGTGCTGAGCAGAACGAGCGCAAGCTCAGCGAGGGCATCAAGGGCGAGGAGCTGAACGTGCTCATCGGCTCTGACACCGTGGAGGAAGAGGACGTCAAGGAGGCTGTCAAGCTGAACACCCTCATCCTGCTGAACCAGAAGTATGGCATCACCGAGCGCGACTTCACCCGCGCCGAGATTGAGGTGGTGCCCGCTGCCAAGGCACGCGACGTGGGCTTTGACCGCTCCATGATTGGTGCCTACGGCCACGATGACCGCGTGGATGCTTACCCCGCACTGCTGGCCGAGATCGAGACCAAGGATCCCGTGCACACCACCATCTGCGTGCTGACCGATAAGGAAGAGATCGGTTCCGACGGTGTGACCGGTATGCAGAGTATGTATGTGTTCCACTTTATGCAGCTGCTCTGCCGTGCTGCCGGTCAGGACGACATTCTCGCCTTCCGTAACAGCGTGTGCCTGTCTGCGGACGTGACCGCTGCCTACGACCCCTCCTGGGCAAGCGCCTTTGAAAAGCAGAACGGCACCTACGCCGGCCGCGGCATTGCCATCTTCAAGTACACCGGCAGCCGCGGCAAGAGCTCTGCCAGCGACGCCAACGCCGAGCTGCTGGGCGACATCACCCGGATGCTGGATGCCAACAACGTGGCATGGCAGATCGGCGAGATGGGCCGTCTGGATCTGGGCGGCGGCGGTACCATTGCCAAGTATGTGGCAAACCGCGGCATCAAGGTGCTGGATATGGGCGTGCCCGTGCTGTCCATGCACTCTCCCTTCGAGGTCATCCATAAGACCGACCTGTACATGGCTTACCGCACCTTCTCTGTGTTCTGCCAGTCTGCTGACTAAAAAATATGTATGTCGCGGCCACAGGCCGTGACATACATATCATAAAAACATCTTTTCACAGAGCCGCTGCACATTTTTGTGCGGCGGCTCTGTTTTTTGCGCAAAACCCTTGACCTTCAACCGGCTTTAAGGTGTAATGTAAGGGCGGAGGTGAAGCAAATGAACATCAAACAGGCTTCCGAACAAAGCGGCGTGTCCGCCCCGAACATCCGTTTTTATGAAAAAGAAGGGCTTCTCACACCGGCACGCAGGCAGGGCAATGACTACCGCGATTACACCGCCGGGAACGTCCGCACGCTTAAACTTATCCGTATGCTACGGATGCTGGATGTGCCGCTGCCTACCATCAAGGCGGTACTGCGCGGGGAACAGCCCCTGCAGCAGGCGCTGCAAGCCCAGCAGACCGTGCTGGAGCAGCAGGCGGCGCATCTGGCGGCAGCCATGCAGTTCTGCGCCGACCTTGCCCGGCAGGCTCCGCAGACGGACACGCTGGACGTGGACGCCTGTCTGACCCGTATGGAAAGCCCCGCCCCGCAGCAGGGGTTCTTCTCCGGCTGGCTGCAGGATTACCGCACGCTGGCGCAGGTGCAGCACCAGAAGCACTTTTTCTTTATTCCGCAGGGCAGCATCAACACCCCGCAGGAGTTTACGGCGGCTTTGCAGGCCTATGCAGAGGAAAAGGAAATGCAGTTTACCCTGACCAAAGAGGGAATGTACCCGGAGTTTTTGCTGGACGACATCGCGTATAAGGCCTACCGCAACCCGGGCAAGTACCGGGACGAGATTTGTTGCGATGCTGTGCACCCCGAGCAGCTGGACGCCGGACTGCCCACCCGGCGGGAAAAGCTGCTGCATATCCTGCGCATCGCTGTGCCGCCGGTGTGCACCTTTGTTGCCATTCTGGCGGCGGGGTGGGTGGTGACCGGCGGCGCAGGCTGGCTCTGGCTGGCGGTGCTGGCCTCTGCCGGGGTACTGCTGGGACGCTGCCTTGAAAGGTGGCTGTAAGGCGCATTACCCCAGCGGCAGCGCCTCGGCTACGGTCAAAAAGGTGTAGCCGTTGTCCGCATACCACCGGATGATATCCGGCAGCGCCTCGGCGGTGGTGTGGGTGGTGGCAGAATCGTGCATCAGCACCACGCAATGGGTCTGCTCGCCGGTCTCCCGCACCACATTGCGGTAGATGGTATCCGCACTGGGGTGCCCGCCCACGGCGTCCTCGGCGCAGACGTTCCAGTCCACCCACTGCCAGCCGCGCTGCTCTACCTCGGTTTTCAGCTGCGGCATCAGCCCCTTGCCGCCGTAGCGGCGGCTTACGGTGTTGGTGCTGCCGCCGGGAAAGCGCAGGTACCGGATGCTCTCAGCGTCCACATAGGGCGCAATGCGCTGTTTCAGCAGGGCGATGTCCTTCCAGTAGGCGGCGCTGCTGCGGTAGATATCGCTGTATTCGTGGGAGGCAGAGTGCAGCGCGATCTGATGCCCGGCGGCAGCAGCCTGTGTGAGCAGGGGCAGATATTTCTCATTGTAGCCGGTGGCCACCGACAAAAAACGGTGCCGTGCACTCCGGCGGCATCCAGCGCCGCCAGCACCTCCGGGGTGGTTTTGCTGGGGCCGTCGTCAAAGGTCAGGCAGACCCATTTTCCGGCAGGGAAGGGGCAGCGGGCGTACCGGCATCGGATGCAGCCACCGCCGGCGCGGCAGGGGAAAAGGGCGAAAAGTCCGGCGCGGTGGTCAGCTCGTTCAGATTGCAGCCCACCGGCGCGCGTGCCGGCACCAGCCACCCCGCCGCAAACGCTGCCAGCGCAGCCGCCAGCAGCCCGCCCCATAGCCCGATGCGCCCGCCGGCGCGCTGCACAAATTGCTTCATATACAAACCCCTCCTTTGCTCTGGGCGCAGCGCCGCAGGCACACTTTCCGCGTACAAATGACCTGTGCAATTGCCCGCAGGGCTGCTTTTGCGCGCGCTGCGCTACTATTATAGATATGAAGCATAAAAAAACTTATGAGAAACAAAGAAACCACTTGACGAATGGCCGGAAATATGTTACTATATCCAAGCAGTCCGCACCAACGGTTTTCTACCTCAAAAACCGGAGAACTGTATAACAGGTATGCGAGGGTGGCGGAACTGGCAGACGCGCACGTTTGAGGTGCGTGTGGTTTATCCTTGGGGGTTCGAGTCCCCTCCCTCGCACCAGAAGGCAAGTCGGTTTTTGACTTGCCTTTTTTCTATAAGCAGAAGTGGTGGAATGGCAGACACGCTGGTTTTAGGCACCAGTTCCTAGTGAGTGAGGGTTCAAGTCCCTTCTTCTGCACCAGCAAAAAGACCCGCAGCGGCCCTGAAAGTTCAGGCGCGGTCTGCGGGTCTTTTTGTCTTTTTAAGCGGCAAAAGCAGAGCAAATCTGCGTGAATCGCCCTTGAAACGACACGAATCGCCCCGGGGATGTGTTGACAGGCTTTTTTGCGGAATGGTATAATGTTATTAGGGATAGTGTCGGTTTATGCGGGAACTGACACGCAGCGGTTGTACACTTTTTGCAAAAAACTGTGCACAGCGCTTTGACATAAAGCCTTTGGAAGAACGTATTGTGAAGGGGGCTGGCTGCGGGGCAGTCGGGGGGAAATTGACCTTATGAAGAAGAAACGAAAAAATATACTGCTCATAGCAGGGATGCTGCTGGCGCTGCTGGTCGGCATCCTTATTTACAGCGCCTATACCCAGAAGCAGATCTATCAGGAAAGCACGGCAAATCTGCTTTCCACCTATGGGCAGTCTGCCAAGACCTTTACCATGTTTGCGCAGCGCAACTGGAACATCCTGACCGACTGGGACAGCTACCTAGGCACCCTTGCGGAGCTGGGAGAGCAGGAGGGGCAGTGGCAGGAGTATATCGCCCAAAAGGCTACCTGGCAATACACGGATTTTTACCTGTTCAACGAGCAGTGCGAGTTCTGGACCACCGCCGGGCGGCAGGGCACGGCAGAGCACATGAAGGAAAACTTTGCAGAGCTGTATGCCGCAAACGGCCCGGTGATCACCAGCTACACCTCCAGTCAGGGCATCCGCAAGGTCATGTTTGCCATGCCTATGGAGCAGCCGCTGCAGCTGGGTGACACCACCTATACGGCGCTGGCAGTCAGCTACGACAACGCTGTGCTGGAAAAGCTGCTGAGCAGTATGGTCTATGAGGGGCAGAGCGATTGCTATGTCGTGCGCTCCGACGGCGAGGTGGTGCTTTCTACCGAGGTCAAGACCGTGATCGCGGAATTGATGACCAACCTGTTTGATTACTTACAGCAGAACGCCAGCGTGGATCAGTCTTACTTTGATACCATGGTGCAGACCTTGCCGCAGGGCGGTGAGGGCTGCGTACTGTTCACTATGAACGGGCAGAAATATTACCTGATCTATCAGCCGCTGGGCATTCTGGATTGGGGCATCATTGGCATCGTGCCCACCGGGGTGGTGGATGCCGGGATGCGCCGGGTGCAGATGGCTACCATCTTTATCATTGCGCTGCTGGGGCTTCTGATCATGGCAGGCGTGGTAAAGATCCAGCGTGACGCGGAGCGCAACCGCCGCAAGGAGCTGGAGCGCCGCCGGGAAAAGAGTGATATGATGTTTGCGGGCATGGCGCGCGTTGTGGAGCGTTTTGCAGTGTGCGATCTGGACCGCGACCGTTACCAGTACTACGAGCGGCGCGGAGAGCCGCTGTACCAACCGGAGGGCTCTTACCAGCAGATGCTGGAGCAAATATCGCGCAAGTATGTAGTTCTGACCGATAGCGAAAACGCCAAGATCCCCCAGATGCTGGCCCCGGAAAACCTGCGCAGGCTCATCAAAACGGACAACGACTCCCTCAAGCTGGAATATGCCGCCCGCGATAAAAGCGCATTTTTCATGATGACGGTCGTTCCCATGGCGTGGAAGGAAAATCGCCTGACCCGTGTGATGATGATCGTGCAGGATATGGGCAAGCAGCACCTGCTGCAAAGCCTTGCCAACACCGATGGCCTGACCGGCCTGCTGAACAAGCGCTATTTTGACCGGGTGCTGACAGTGCTGGAGCAGCACAGCCAGCCCTTTGCACTGTTCTATATGGACTTGGACCGCTTCAAGCCGGTCAACGATACCTACGGCCATGATGTGGGCGATAAGCTGCTGAAGGGCGTTTCCCAGCGGCTGCAGGGCTGCATCCGCAGCCGGGACTACGCCTTCCGTCTGGGCGGCGACGAGTTCGCCCTGCTGCTGCTCGGCCCGATGGAGTCGGAGGCCTGCGCCAGCAAGATGAACCTGATCTGTGAGATGGTCGCTGTGCCCTACGAGATCGACGGCAATACCGTGAGCGTGGGTGCCAGCTGCGGCTACGCCCTGTACCCCGCCGAAAGCGTGGACGTGCAGCAGGTGCGCTATATCGCCGACCAGCGGATGTACGAGAATAAGCAGGCAAATCACGCCAGACAGGACGGCGCGGAAAGCATTTAAAATCGTCTTACATAAAACAAGGCCGCAGCACGGTATTTTGTGCTGCGGCCTTGCCGTTATATTATGCTATTACAGATGCAGCATATCCCGCTGGGCGGCAGCGCGGTAGCGCAGCGCAGCGGCGATAAAGCCCTTGAACAGGGGATGTGCGCGGTTGGGGCGGCTCTTGAACTCCGGGTGGAACTGTGCACCCAGATGGAAGTCGCGGCCGGGCAGCTCCACAGTCTCCACCAGATGGCCGTCCGGGCTAGTGCCGGAAATGACCAGCCCGGCGTCCTGCATCTCCTGCCGGAAGTCGTTGTTGAACTCATAGCGGTGGCGGTGGCGCTCCCAGATCTCGCTCTGGCCGTAGCACTCGGCCATCTTGGTGCCGGGCAGGACGGTGCAGGGGTACTTGCCCAGGCGCATGGTGCCGCCCTTGGGGATATTGCCCTGCTGGTCCGGCATCAGGGAGATGACATTGTGGGCGCCGTCCGGGGTGAACTCGCTGGAATTGGCGTCCTTGTAGCCCAGCACATTGCGGGCAAATTCAATGACCATGATCTGCATACCAAGGCAGATGCCAAAGCAGGGAACATGGTTCTCGCGGGCGTACTGGGCTGCCTGGATCATACCCTCAATGCCGCGGTCGCCAAAGCCGCCGGGCACGATGATGCCGTCCACATCCGCAAAGGCCTCCTTGCAGGCGGCCTGATCGGTCAGATCCTCGCTTTCTACCCAGCGGATCTCCACCTGACTGTCATTCTCAAACCCGGCATGATACAGGCTTTCCATCACCGAGAGATATGCGTCGTGCAGCTTGACATACTTGCCCACCAGTGCAATGGTGCAGGTCTTGCTGCGGGTGGCGATGCGGGAGACCACCTGCTTCCACTCGGTCAGGTCGGCGGGGGGAACATCGAGGTGCAGCTGCTGTACCACCACATCGTCCAGACCGTTGGTGTGCAGCATCAGCGGGCACTGGTACAGGCTCGGCATGGTCAGGTTCTCAATGACGCACTCGGGCTTGACGTTGCAGAAGGTGCTGATCTTGCGGCGGATATCGCTGCCCACACTGCCGTCTGCGCGCAGAATGATGATGTCGGGGCTTACGCCCATGCCCTGCAGCTCCTTGACCGAGTGCTGCGCGGGCTTGGACTTGTATTCATCCGAGCCGGAGATGTAGGGCACCAGCACCACATGGATGTAGCAGCAGTTCTCCCGTCCCTGCTCCAGACCAACCTGACGGATGGCTTCAAGGAAGGGCTGGCTCTCGATATCGCCGGTGGTGCCGCCGATCTCGGTAATGACCACATCGGCTTCGGTAGAGGAGGCCAGATTATAAATGTAGCTCTTGATCTCGTTGGTGATGTGAGGGATAATCTGCACCGTCTGTCCCAGATAAGCGCCCTGACGCTCCTTGTTCAGCACGTTCCAGTACACCTTGCCGGTGGTCAGGTTGGAGTACTTGTTCAGATTTTCGTCGATGAAGCGCTCGTAGTGTCCCAGATCCAGATCGGTCTCGGTGCCGTCATCGGTCACGAACACCTCGCCGTGCTGCAGCGGGCTCATGGTGCCCGGGTCCACGTTCACATAGGGGTCCAGCTTCTGGCTGGCCACCTTCAGGCCGCGGCACTTCAAAAGCCGGCCCAGAGATGCAGCGGTAATGCCCTTGCCCAGACCGGAGACCACGCCGCCGGTCACAAAAATAAATTTTGCCATAAAAATATACCTTCCTTTGTTGTAGAATAAAACTCTCCCATAAAAGGCCCGCTCTCGGCGCACCCCTTTCCCTGCGGGTGCGTGGCGAAGCCCTATGTCTCATTCGTTTCTGTCAGCGTACTCTTCCAGCACCTCCTGCGCCACCTCGGCGCGGTCGCGGCGGGTGTCCATAGCCTGTTTTTCAAGGTAGCGGTGCGCTTCGGCCTCGGTCATGTGGGCGTGCTCTACCAGACAGCACTTTGCCCGGCTGACCAGCCGCAGCTGCCCGATCTTGTCCTGCAGGCGGGCGTTTTCCTGCCGCAGTCGCTGCAGGCGGTGGTTGCCGGCAGCCGCCATGTGCATGGCCTGCAAAAACAACGGGGTGGTGAAGGGTTTGCTCAGCAGCAGCACCCCCTGCTCGTTCAGGGGGGCAAGCAATTGCTCAGCCTGTGCGGCCTTTACCAGAAAGACCACACCGGCATCAGTCTGCTCCACAGCGGTGATGCACAATTCGTGCCCGAACTCATCGGGCAGGGGAGCGTTGACCACGATCAACTCAAAATCAGATTCCGACATTCTGCGCCGTGCCTCGGCTCCGCTGGGAATGATCACCGGGCGGCTGTAACCCATCTCGGACAGCCGCGCGGCAATATACTCGTTGGAGTTGGCACCGGCGCTTACGATCAGTGCGCGTCCCATTTTCCGCACTCCTTTCTCCTGCGCTGGCAGGGATCAGATGGCGTTAAAATAGTAGACGCGCTCGTGCTCGGCCCGGTCAGGCGCACTCCGCAGTGCGGCGCAGCGCTTGAGCTCCTCCGAGAAATAGCGTTTAGAAAGCCCCTCTGGCAGCACCCGGCGCAGGAACTCGCTCTCCTCGGCCACCTGCACCGCCTCCTCAAGGGTGGCGGGCAGGGTCTCAAGCCCCAGTCCCTTGGCTTCGGCGGAATCGAACAGGTTGCGGTTCACCGGCGGCTGCAAGACCATGCGCTGCTCAATGCCGTCCAATCCGGCGGCAAGGATCAGGCCAATGGCCAGATACGGGTTGCAGGCGGGGTCCGGGCTGCGCAGCTCCATGCGGCAGTTGTCGCCCTTGACCATGGGAATGCGCACCAGCTGGCTGCGGTTCTGGCGGCTCCAGCTCACATAGCGGGGCGCTTCGTCACAGCCAAAGCGCTGGTAGCTGTTGGGCAGGGGATTGGTAAACACGGTCAGTTCCCGGCTGTGTGCCAGCACACCGGCCATAAAGCTGCCGGCAATGCTGTTCGGGGCAATATCGCCCTCAAACAGGTTTTTGCCGTCCATGTAAAGCGAGAGGTTGATGTGCAGCCCGCTGCCGGCCTGCTGGGGCAGGGGTTTGGGCAGAAAGCTGGCGTGCAGGCCGTTGCGCATGGCAATGGCACGGACGATCTGCTTAAAGGTCATCACGTTGTCGGCGGTTTTCAGCGGCCCGGCGTAGCGGCAGTCGATCTCGTTCTGGCCGTTGCCGCTTTCGTGGTGGCTGTGCTGGGGTGCCATACCCATCTGCTCCATGGTCAGGCAGATATCCCGGCGCAGATTTTCACCCGCATCCAGCGGCGCAACGTCAAAATATCCGCCGAAGTCAATGGGAATGCAGGTAGGGTGGCCACGGTCGTCCTTTTCAAACAGATAAAACTCGCACTCGGTACCCACGTTGCAGGTAAGCCCCAGCTTTTTGAATTTGCGGTTCACATCCCGCAAAAAGCCACGGCAGTTGCCGCTAAAGGCTGCGCCGTCCGGCTTTTCCACATCGCAGAAGAACTGCATCACTCGGCCCTCGGTGGGACGCCACGGCAGGATGGTCACGGTGGAAAGATCCGGCCGCAGTACAAGGTCGCTTTCCTCAACGTGCATAAAGCCCGCAATGGAACTGCCGTCAAAGCACACGCCCTCTTCCAGCGCCTTGGACAGATTGCTAGCCAGCACGGCAATGTTCTTCTGGGTGCCAAAAATATCACAGAAGGCAAAGCGCACAAATTTGACGTTGTTGTCCTCCACGAAATCCAGAATATCCTGTTGGGTGGAATAGCTCATAAATAACCCCCTTACAAAAACTGCATTTCAAATAAAACGCCCAAAGGCCTGCCCTCAAAAAGGGAGCAGGTCTTTGGGCTGGTGTAAGAAATAGGAAAAGGAGAATGGCTAATTGATCCGGCAGCCGGCGGATGCTTATTTTTTTACGCTGTCAGGAGATTATCAGACGTAGTAAAGCATCTTGCTGTAGCTGGGCAGAGGCCAGTAATCCTCGCCGCAGATAGTCTCGGCATCGTCGGCAGCGGCGCGCAGGGCGTCCATCACCGGGAGAACGTTATCGTGGAAGGCAACGGCCTTCTCGCTCTCGGTGGGCAGTGCCTTGGCGGCATTCACGGCATCCTGCAGGGTGTCGATGGCATCGCTCATGGCATCGGCGTCAGAAGAAAGCTTTTCCAAAGTCTTGGTCTCGCTGCGCACGCTGATGTGCTCGCTGACAGCCAGCTTGGAGGCGGCGGTATTGGCAACCTCGCTCATGTAGGCGTTGATGGCGGGCAGCAGCTGCTTGCGGGCCATCTCCAGCATGGTCAGAGCCTCAATGTTGATAATCTTGGAGTAGTGCTCCATCT
>ENA-OQKR01000287-OQKR01000287.1-human-gut-metagenome-genome-assembly--contig:-NODE-287-length-21781-cov-2.669253_pt1 | contig 21781 bp, 26 predicted proteins | sample MGYA00242803_ERZ504806 | MGnify/ENA primary metagenome ERZ504806 (study PRJEB26092, sample SAMD00036399) | human gut metagenome | host: Homo sapiens | study: EMG produced TPA metagenomics assembly of...
GTAGCCTTCACGCAGCGAAGCTGTTGGAATAAATGCGACTTTTTTATTTTCAATTTCTTCCTTTATCAGACTTCCTACACTTGAAAAGTGCGAACATAAAAACAGTTTCATCAATATTCTCCTTTATATATAAATTTCGATTTGTTGAACTAAGCCGAGTATACCATACCAGTCAATGAAAGAATACCCCTCTAGGGGAGAATTGGCTGAAAAAACGTTTGAAGCGTTCTGCAGAGCACTTTGAACGCGAACAATAAAAATATTATTTCCATCCCCGGTCGGTGGGGTCCAGCATCCCGGCGGCGGAATACACCAGCGCGTTGCAGATGGCAGCGGCAACGTTGCTGCCGCCCTTACGCCCCATGGCAACGATGGCGGGCACGCCGTGGGCGGTGCACACCTCAAACAGCCGCTCCTTGCTCTCCACCACGTTCACAAAGCCCACCGGCACCCCGATGACCAGCGCAGGGCGCAGCCCGGCGGTTTCGATCAGGTCGGCAATGGTCAGCAGCGCCGTGGGTGCGTTGCCCACCGCAAGGATGGCACCGGGGTGCTCGGCAGCGGCTCTTTGCATGGACGCCACCGCCCGGGTAGTGCCGTTGGCCTTTGCCAGCGCGGCTACCTCCGGGTCTGCCATATAGCACAGTGCTGTGCCGCCCAGCCGCGCAAGCCCCGGCTTTGTAATGCCGGAAAGCGCCATGTTGGTGTCGGTAACGATGGGCGCAGCGGCTTGCAGCGCTGCCACGCCCGACGCTACCGCGCCGGGGGTAAACCGCAGATTGCGGGCGTAGTCGAAATCCGCAGTGGTATGGATGACCCGCTTGACCACGGCTGCGGTCTCCGGCGGCGGGGTCAGACCCATTGCGTCCAGCTCTGCGGTGATGATAGAAAGGCTCGTCCGCTCGATGTCGGCGGGCAGATGATGCTGTGGGGTCATACGGTGCTCCTCCTTTCCAGTCCCATGGCGGCGTACAGGGCGTTCATGTCCAGTGCTCGGCGCACGCCGTCGGCCAGCAGGTCAAACTGCTGCTGCCGGTACTCCTGCATGGAGAGCAGCGGCGCACTGGCAGGGGAGATGCCCTTGCGGCTGCACAGCAGCTGCACCAGCTTTTCGGTTAGTTCCCCGGTGTCGAATAACCCGTGCAGATAAGTGCCCGCCACGTTGTCCTTTACGCAGCCCTCGGTGCTGCCGTCCGCAAGACGGCAAAAGGGCACGCCCTGCATGGCAGTGCGCCCGGTATGGATCTGGTAGCCGGTCAGCGCTGCCCCCGCCAGCTGCGGCGCGGTGACGGTGGCGGTATCCTGTGTGCGGTGCTTTGCGTCCGTAAACACAGTCTGGATGGGCAGCAGCCCCAGCCCGCGCACGGTCTGGCTGCGTCCGCTCTCAGTGCCCTCGGGGTCGGCAAGGGTCTCACCCAGCATCAGGTAGCCGCCGCATACGCCCAGCACTGGCGTGCCGGAGGTTGCCAGCTTCTGTACCGCAGCTTCCAGCCCGCATTGCCGCAGCCAGAGCAGGTCGTCTATGGTGTTTTTTTGTGCCCGGCAGAATGACCACATCTGGTGCGCCCAGCTGCCGGGGGCTTTGCACATACCGCACGCTCAGCAGCGGGTGCTGCTCCGAGCGGCATAAAAATCCCGGTAAAAATTGGACGATATGAGGCAGCCGCAGAATGGCAGCGTCCAGCGGTTTGACGGCGGTGTTGCTTTCCAGTCGGGAGGAGAGGGAGTCCTCATCCTCGATATCTACCCGCAGGTAGGGCACAACGCCCAGCACCGGCAGATGGGTCTTTTCCTCCAGCATGGTAAGGCCGGGTTTCAGGATGGCGGCATCGCCCCGGAACTTGTTGATGACCAGCCCCTTGATGCGTGCCCGCTCGGCGGGCTCCAGCAGTTCCACCGTGCCGTACAGCTGCGCAAACACGCCGCCCCGGTCGATATCTCCCGCCAGCAGTACCGGTGCATCCACCAGCTTTGCCAGCCCCATATTGACGATATCGTCCGCTTTTAAGTTGATCTCTGCCGGGCTGCCTGCACCCTCGATGACGATGATGTCTACCTCTTCGGCCAGACTGTCGTAGGCGGCTAAAATGTCCGGGATCAGGCTCTTTTTCAGTTTGAAGTAGGCGGCTGCGGGCATCTGTCCGCGCACCTCGCCGTTCACGATGACCTGACTGCCTACATCGCTGCTGGGTTTGAGCAGAATGGGGTTCATGCGCACATCCGGTTCCATGCCGGCAGCCTGTGCCTGTACCACCTGCGCGCGGCCCATTTCCAGCCCGTCCCGGGTGACAAAGCTGTTCAGCGCCATGTTCTGGCTTTTAAAGGGGGCTACCCGGTAGCCGTCCTGTGCAAAAATACGGCACAGCGCGGTGCACAGCAGGCTTTTGCCCGCCCCGCTCATCGTGCCCTGCACCATAATGCATTTTGCCCGGCTCATGCAAGCACCTCCTGAAGGTTTTTTAAAAGCTGCTGGTTTTCCGGCGCGGTGCGCACGGCGGTGCGGTACCAGCTGCTGTCCAGTCCGGGGTAGTTGCCGCAGCCGCGCAGCACGATGCCGCGCTGCCGCAGGGCATCGCCCAGTGTTTCCGGCGCTTGGAACAGCAGATAATTCGCGCTGCCATCCAGCACTCGCAGCCCCAGTGCGCGCAGCCCGTCCCGCAAAATAGGACGCTGCTCTGCAATCAATTCTTGCACCCGGGCTACATAGGCGGTCTCGTCCAGCGCCGCCAGCCCCGCCGCCTGTGCAAGGCTGGAAACTGCCCACGGCTGCCCGGCAGACTGCATCTTATCCAGTAGGGCAATGTTGCTGCCCAGGCAGTAGCCCAGCCGCACCCCGGCCATGCCGTACAGCTTTGTAAAGGCTTTCAGGATGATGAGGTTCGGGCTTGCCAGAAGCTTTTTGGCAGACAGCACCTCACTTTGCGGCAGAAAGTCCAGAAAGCACTCGTCCACCACCAGCAGCGCACCGCAAGCTTCGCACCGGTGCAGCAGCGCCTCCACCAGCGCTAGCGGTGTCAGCTGCCCGGTGGGGTTGTTGGGCTGACAGAGAAATACCATGTCGGTGTCCTCGTCCACAGCGGAAATGAACGCTTCCGTCACTGCAAAATCTTCGCTTTCTCGCAGGAAATGCCGCCGGACGGTGCAGCCCGCGGTTTCCAGCGCGGCGGCATACTCCGCAAAGGTAGGGGCGGGCAGCAGCGCGGTGCGGGGCTTTGCCGCCCACACCAGCCGGAAAATGAGGTCTGCCGCGCCGTTGCCGCACAGGATATGCGCTGCGGGCACGGTTTCGTGCACTGCCAGCTTTGCCCGCAAAGCGCGGCAGAGGGGGTCAGGGTAGCGGTCGGCGGTGGCAAGCGCGGCGGTGATGGCCTTTGCCACCCCCTCCGGCAGTCCCAGCGGGCTGACATTGGCCGAAAAGTCCAGCGCGTCCTGTCCGTACTGCGCCCGGTAACCGGCCCAGTCGCCGCCATGTACAAGCTGCATCATAAAATACCTCGTATCACCAGCCCAAGCGCCAGCGCCAGCAGGCTTTCGGCGTACATCATGCGGTCAGCGCGGCGGATATCCTCCGGCTCAATGGGACGCACGGCATCGCCGATGGTGGGCTTAGGGTAGTATTCACCAAAATAATAGGCGGGCCCGGCCAGCTGCACGTTCAGTGCACCGGCGCAGGCGCTCTCGGTCTGGGCGCTGTTGGGGCTGGCGTGGTTGCGCCTGTCCCGCCGCCAGATGCGCCACGCACTGCGGGCATCGTTTCCGGTCAGGGCAGCAGCGGCTACCCACAGCAGGGCGGCAATGCGGCTGGGCAGGTAGTTCGCAATATCATCCAGTTTTGCCGCCGCACGCCCAAAGTGCAGATATCGCTCGTTTTTGTAGCCCACCATGCTGTCCATGGTGTTGATGGCCTTGTAGGTCAGTGCCAGCGGAGCGCCGCCCAGCAGCATATACAACAGCGGCGCAATCACGCCGTCGCTGGCGTTTTCCGCCACGGTCTCCACAGCGGCCTTGGTCACGCCTTCGGCGGTAAGCGCCTGCGTGTCCCGCCCCACGATGCGGCTTACCGCAATGCGGGCGGCGGGCAGGTCGGGCTTTGTCAGCTCCCGGTAGACGTTCGTACTCTCCTGCACAAGTCCCTTTGCCGCCAGTGCCTGCCCGCACCAGAACATCTGTACTGCCAGTCCCAGCAGTGGGTGCAGGGCAGCGGCTCCCATGCAGACAAGGCTTGTGATCGCAAAGGTGCCTACCGGCAGACAAAAGGCTAAGATACGCCCGCCCCAAAGCTCGCCCTCCGGCGTTTTGGGCAGGCGGGCACGCAGCTGCTTTTCCAGCGCGGAGATGGCCTTGCCCATGTACACTACCGGGATGCGGCAGCCACGCCGGGTCGCCGAAAATGGCGTCCAGTACAAAGCCGCCCAGTACCGCGTAGCCGATCATTCCCGCGCCTCCTTCGTGTACTGCACGGTCTTTACCAGATGCAGCACCCGCTTTGTCGCCCAATCCTTGGCATCCAGCACAAAGCCGCCGGCGTTGGGAGCGCACCATTCATAATAATCCTTGTGGGGCAGGGCGTAGCGCTCCATGGCGGCCATCTGGGTGCCGCCGTGGGCTAAGATGACCAGCATCTCCTCGCCGTCCGCAAGAGCTTTATCCACCAGTGCGGAAAATGCCGCGCAGATGCGGTCACAAAACGCGGCCTTGGTCTCGCCGTCCGGGCAGGGGCTTTCGCAGTTGGCAGCTACCCACGCAAGGTAGTCCGGGTCGTGCTCCATTTCAATATAGTTTCTCCCCTCAAAGCTGCCAAAGCACATCTCTTTCAGGTCGTCTATCTCCACGAGCCTTGCACCCGGAAACAGTACCTCGGCGGTCTGCCGGGTACGGCAAAGGGGAGTGATGTACACGGTCTTGGGGGAAATGTCTGCCCGGCACAGCATAGCGCGCCCGGCGGCAGAAAGCGGGATATCCCGCTGCCCCTGATAGCGCTTTTCGGCGTTGTATTCGGTCAAGCCGTGACGCAACAAATAGATCAGCATTCCGGCAATTCTCCTTTCAAAACGGTGGGGATGCCGCAGAACATCTGCACCACACACGCAGCGCGTGCCGCCAGCATACAGGCAAGCCGCCCGGCGTTTTCCCGCGCGGCACGCTCTGCCGGGTCTACGGGCACCACACCGCCGCCCACCTCGGTGGACAGCACGATATCATAAGCGGATAATTTGTCCGCAAGTTTCTCAAGTTCAGCGTTGTCTTTGCACCCGGCGGCAAGCTGCTGCACGTCTGCAATACAGCGGCCGGACAGGGTGCGGGCAAAGGTGCGTTTGCCGCTGTAAAGCGGCCCGGTGATCAGGATCATAACAGCCCTCCCCATTGGCAGGCGCACAGCGCCGCCAGCATCCAAAGCTCAGTCTTTTGCAAAAACCACCCGGCCAGATCGCCGGTAATGCCGCCCAGCTGCTGCACAGCTACATGGTGATACCACAAAAACAGCAAAATTGCAACTGCTGCCAGTGCCCCGCCGCCTAAAGTCAGCAGCGCCCCGCAAAGCAGGATCACCAGCACTGCCAGTACATTGCGCACAGCGGTGCGGTCGGCGGCAGTGGCAAAGGTGTGGGCAAGGCCGGTGTTTTTTGCCATGGGAAAGGCCGCCACCGCAAGGCCGGAAAGTGCCCGTTCCAGCACCAGCGCCAGCGTCCACAGCGCACCCACCCGAGGGGTGAACTGCACGCAGGCGGCAAGGCAGAGATAAGCCGCAAAATAACTGCACAGCCGGATGACCGCAAAGGCACCGCAGTGCGGGTCCTTTAAAATTTCCAGCTTCTTTTCCCGGTCACCGTAGCTGGCAAGGGCGTCACAGGTGTCGGCGTAGCCGTCCAGATGGATGCCGCCGGTCACCCATACCGGCACAAGGCAGAACCCTGCCGCCCGCGCCGGGGCGGGCAGAGGCAGCACTCCGCACACGCACCACAGCACCCCGCATAAAAGCCCTACCAGCGGGAAGGCGCACAGCGCATACCGCATATTCTTTTCGTTCCACCCAAACTGCGGCACCGGCACCGCTGAAAACATGGCAAAGGCCACCGCAATAGTCTGCAAAACGATCATTTTTCCACTCCTTTATAATAGACGGGGATGCCGCACACCACCCGCACCACGGCATCTGCCCGGGCGGCAAGGGCGTTGTTCACCTGTGCCAGCGCCAGCAGATAGCGGTCCGTGTCCCCGGCATAGTCCGCGCCGCCGCTGAAAACCTCGTTGGAAACAACGATCAAGTTTTCACACTGTGCGGCAAGGGCATCCAACCCCTGCAAAATGTGCTCGGCGGCGGCATCGCCCGCGCCGGCGGGGTCGTACAGCTCGTTGGCGGTCAGGTTGCCCAGGTCCTCCAGCAGCACCGTGCCCCTGCAGGGCAGACACACCGTCTCTAAATGCAACGGGCACTCAAGGGTCTCAAACTGCTTCGCAGCGCGCATTTTGCGGTGCTTTTCCACCCGGGCGGCGCACTCGGCATCCCACACCTGCATGGTGGCCAGATAATACCGCGGCAAAGCACTGCGCAGCACAAGGGCTTCGGCGTATTCGCTTTTGCCGCTGGCTGCGCCGCCCAGTACCAGCGTCAGCATTGGGGCGTATACGGCGCAATGCCGCCCTCCGCAAAGGAATAGCACCCATCGTATACCGCCAGCGCCATGTCCCACAGTGGGATACTGGCCACTGCGCCGGTACCCTCGCCCAGATGCAGCCCGGCGGTAAGCAGGGGCGTTTTGCCCAGCGCGTCCAGCACCAGCCGGGCGGCAGGCTCGGTGGAGCAGTGGCTGGCAAACACAGCCTTGGATGCTGCCGGGCACAGCCGCACGGCGCACAAAGCCGCCACTCCGCTGATGAAGCCATCCATCAGCACGGGCACACCCGCCAGCGCCCCGCCCAGAAACATCCCGCACAGACCGGCGATATCAAAGCCGCCCAGCTTGCTCAGTACGTCCAATACATCATCGGGGTTGGGGACATTGCAGGCAATGCCCCGCCGGATGGTGTCCACCTTGCGAGCAAGCCCTGCGTCGGAAAGCCCTGCACCGCGCCCGGTCATGGTCTGCACCGGCTGTGCCAGCAGCACGGCGGCTACGGCGCTGGAGGTGGTGGTGTTGCCAATACCCATCTCACCGGTAGCCACCAGCCCGTAGCCCTCGGCGGCAAGCTGCCGGGTCAGGGCGATGCCCCGGCCAATGGCCTCCACTGCCTCGGCGTGGGTCATGGCAGGGCCTTTGGTAAAGTCCGCAGTCCCGGCGGCAATGCGGCAGTCCCGCACGCCGGGTACGGGCGCACCGGCAATGCCCAAATCCACAGGCAGCACATCGCAGTGCGCCGCCTGTGCCATCCTGCATACGCTGGTGCGCCGCGCAGCAAGGTTCTCGGCTACGGCGCGGGTCACGCTCTGGTCGGTCTGGCTTACGTCCTGCGCCACCACGCCGTTGTCTGCACAGAGCACCGCCACCGCCCGGCGGGAAAAATCAAACTGCGCCGTGCCGGTCAGCGCAGCGGCATCTTCCAGCAGGGTCTCCAGTGCGCCCAGCCCGCCCAAGGGTTTAGCAAGGCTGGCCCAGTGGGTATGGGCGGCGGCGCGGGCGGTTTCGTCTGGCGGGGTGATGGCAGCAAGCAGCTGCATCAGTTCAGCTTCGGTCATTTTCGTCATCCTTTGTGTTTCAAAAAGTGCTGCGCCGCCTGCACAAAGCGGCGGGGCAGGGCAGTGCCTGCCCAGTAAAGATGCGGGAAACCGGCGTACAAATTTGCGCTTGCAAAGCCGCATTCCCACTGCCTTTTTTTAGCTTTGCACACAGAAAAGTCTGCGCCATTCTCGGAGGAATCCCAGTGGTGGAATTCATGGACGGGCAGCGTTTCTCCAGCGTGGAAAAGCATACTGTCGGCCTTTGCCGTCATGGCGGCATAGCCAAAGCGCACCAGCCGCCCGGTGTTGTGCCCGCTGCCCGGCAGCACACCCGTCATGGGGTAAACCTTGCTGTCTGTGCCCTCCAGCGTCTGCCCTAAGTACAGAAAGCCGCCGCACTCGGCAGCGGTGGGCAGCCCCTCTTGCCCTGCGTCCCGGATAGCAGCACGCAGGGCGATGTTCTCACTCAGCTGCCGGGCGTACAGCTCCGGGTAACCCCCGGGCAGGTACAACCCGCCGATATTTTCCGGCAGGGCGGCATCCCGCAGCGGGCTGAAAAATGCAAGCTCTGCACCCGCATCCCGCAAGGCGTCCAACGTTTCAGCGTAGGCAAAGCAGAAGGCTTCATCCCGCGCTACGGCAATGCGCACGGCGGGTGCGCACGGCGTAGGAAGCGGCGGCGCAGCCGGGGCAGGGCGGTCGGTCAACACTGCCAGCTGTGCCCAGTCCAGCACAAGGGCATCGGCAAGCTTGCCCAGCTTTTGCTGTAAGTCCGATATCTCTCCAGCGGTTTTCAGCCCGAGGTGGCGGCTTTCGATGACGCACCCCGGCAGATGGGGCAGATACCCCACCACCGGCAGACCGGTCTCGGCTTCCAGCATTGGACGCAGCGTTTTGTACAAGGCTTCAGAGCAATCGTTAAGCAGAATGCCCACGATATGGCTGGGCGTGCGGAACTGCAAAAGCCCCCGCAGCTCGGCGGCAAGGGTGATGCTTGCCCCTTTTGGCTGCACTACCAGCAGCACCGGCAGCGCCAGCGTATCGGCCAGCTCCCAAGCGCTTGCACGGGTTGTCAGTCCCTGCCCGTCGTAAAAGCCCATGGCACCCTCGCATACGGCAGCGCCGTGCCCGGCGGCATACCGGGCGTAAAGCGTGCGCACCGTATCCGGGGCAGAGAGGTAGAGGTCTAAATTGTGGCTTTCAACCCCAAGCGCGCTGCGGTGAAACATAGGGTCGATGTAGTCCGGCCCGCATTTGAAGGCGCAAGGGTCAGTCCCGCGCCGCTGCAAGGCGGTCAACACGGCACAGGTAACGGTGGTCTTGCCGCTGCCGGAGCGCGGCGCGGCGATGAGAAACTGCATCATGTCCGTGCCCCCATAATGAGAAACACCGGGTTGTTAGCCATCAGCAAATGCAGACTGCCCGCCGTTTTTGTGCGGTTGACGGCGATCTGTGTCACCTCGGCGGCAAGGCCGTGGGCGGTCAGGGCAGCTACGGCAGCACTGAGCGTTTCCAGCGCAATGGCGGCAACGCACAGCCGGGCAACTGGATTTTTGTGCAGCACGGCGTCTATACAGCGTCCATATTGCCCTTTGTGCCGCCGATAAATACAGCATCCGGGGCGGGCAGCATGTCCAAAGCTTCAGGCGCTTTGCCTTCGATCAGGGTTAGATTGTAAGCGGAAAATTTCTCCCGGTTTTGCTGGATCAGTGCACAGGCCTCCGGGTCACACTCCACGGCGTATACCTGCCCGGCAGGGGCGGCAAGTGCCAGCTCCACGCTCACGCTACCGGTGCCCGCGCCCACGTCCCACAGGGTATCCGTGGGGGTGACCGCCAGCTTTGCCAGCGCGGCGGCGCGCACCTCCTGCTTTGTCATGGGCACAGCGCCCCGGATAAAAGCATCGTCCGGCAGGCCGGGGGTGCGGCGGGACGGCAAAGCCTCCCGTTCGATGAGCAATACGCTCAGCGGTGCAAAGCTTTGCTCTGCCAGTTCCCGGGCAAGGCCAAAGCGGATGGCTTCTGCAGGGGTGCCAAGGTTTTCGCCCACAAGGGCGTGAGCAGCGCCCAGCCCGGCGGCGGTCAGTTTGGCGCAAAGGGTGGCAGGGGTGTCCCCGCCGCCGGTGAGGAAAAACACCTGTGGATGCGCTAAAATCTCGGCTATGGGGTCGCAGGCACGACCATGGGCCGATACCAGTTTCCAGTCCTGCCAAGGGCGCCCCACTGCTGCGGCTAAAAGCTGCACGCTGGAAAGCCCGGGCAGCACCCGGACAGAGTAACCCATAGCCCGCAGCAGGGGCAGCAGCTTTGCCGCACCGGAGTAAAACCCGGTGTCGCCGCTGTACACAAGGGCAGCATCCACCTCCGGGTCAGCCGCCAGCGCGGTAAGGACATCCTCAGGCTGATACAGGGCCTTCCGGTGTTCCGTGCAGCCCTGCGGCAGCTGTTCCAGCAGGCGCTTTGCCCCCAGAATCAGTCCGGCGTTCTGCAGGGCGGCAAGGCCCTGCGCGGTCAGGCTTTCCGGCGTGCCCGACCCCATCCCCGATGAGTGTGATCATTGCAGCATCTCCTTACAATGTGTCAGGATCTGTTCCGCCGTTTCGCCCTGCCTCGGCCGGGCGGCGGATGACGATGAGCTGTGCCCCGGTGTCCTGCGCTGCCCGGGCTTTTTCTTCAAAGCCGCCCGCCGCGCCGCCATCTTTGGTAACGAGGAAGCGGATGGCAAACTGCTCCATCAGCGCCCGGTTCAGCGCATAGGAGAACGGCCCCTGCATGGCGATGATGTTCTTATGGGGGATATCTGCCCCCTCGCAGGCGGCAATGCCCTCCCGGGTGGGCAGGACACGGGGAAAGAGCCGTGCCGGTTCCAGCACAGCAAAGGCAGAAAGCTCCTTGGCCCCGGTGGCAAGCAGAACATTTCCCTGCGTTCGGGCCAGAAATCCCGCCGCATGGGCCGCAGAGGCAAACACCATGCTCCCGGCAGGCAGTGGGCTTTCGGGCCGGAGCAGGCGGCGGTACTCCGTGCCTGCTGTTTTACAGGCTGCCCGGATGTTCCGGGTGGCCTCCACCGCATAGGGATCGGGTCGCGTCCACGCAGAGGTCAGCCCCCTGCAGCAGGGCGGTCATCTCCTCCGGGGTCAGCCGCCCGCAGTGGACGGTGATGCCGGGCCTTTCGCCCTGTTCCTCGGCCCCCAGCGGGGTGGCCACGCTGACCAGTACCTCGGCCCCCAGTGCGGCCAGCTGCTTTGAAAACACACGGCCCTCGGTGGTGCCGCTGAATACCACGACCCTCATGCGCGGTACCCCCGCGGCGTGACCATCCGCCCGCTCAGCTGGCGGGTCTGGGCATTGCCGACAAACACGGTGGTGAACATATCCACCGGCGTGTTTTCCAGCTCGGCCAGCGTCAGCACCCGGGAGCTCTGGCCCTCGCGGCCAATGTTGCGCACAAGGCCGCAGACGGTATCATCCGCCTTGCCGTTTGCGCGCAGGATGCGTACTGCCTTTTGCAGGTAGTCCGGCCTGCCCTTGGAGGAAGGATTATAGAGTGCAGCACAGAAATCTCCCTGCGCTGCGCAGGCCAGCCGCTTTTCGATGACCTCCCACGGGGTAAGCCGGTCGGAAAGGGAGATCACGCAGAAATCGTGGGCCAGCGGCGCGCCCAGCACAGCCCCGCGCTGAGGGCGGCCGTAAGGCCGGGCACCACTTCTACGGCAACGTCCGGGTAATCCTGTGCCAGTTCCAGCACAGGGCTGGCCATGCCGTAAACGCCTGCGTCGCGCTGCACACCATCACCACGCGCCTGCCGGTATCCGCCTTTTCCAGCGCCCAGCGGCAGCGGTCAAGCTCCTGCGTCATGCCGGTGGCATAGTATTCCTCGCAGGGGAATTCATCGCGGATGAGGTCAAGATAGACCTTATATCCACAAATCGCGTCAACGCTTTCCAGCGTATTCGCGGCCTGCTGGGTCATATAAAAAGGCTCGCCGGGGCCAAGCCCCACGACATAGACTATCTTCTCGGGACGGTCAATATCGATTTCCATCACGTCAAGCATTCTGCCACCTCCAGTCCGGGGCAAAGGGCCTGCACGCCAGCGCAAGGGTCACGCCGCTGCAGGCAAATTTCGGGTAAAACAGGCTGCCGCCTGCGTCCAGCACTGCCGCCCGCTCACAGACATTATCCACTCCGGTCACGCGTTGTACAAAAGGGGAGGGAGTGAACTGCCCGGGCAAGTTGCGCAGCTGCGCGGCAGAGTAAAACCGCACCGTCCAGCAGTGCGTCCGACAAAAGGCCAGCAAGCCCGGCTCGTTTTGCTTTAGGTCGATGCTTGCGGCGGCGGTGACTGCCCGCGCAGCAAAGCCGTACCGGGTGCAGAAGGCGGCAAAGGCAGCTTCCAGCGTTTCAGCGCTTGTGCCCCGCTTGCAGCCGATGCCCAGCACTCCGATGCGCGGCACAAGATGCAGTGCCTGCCCGGTGGGGCAAAGGGTGAGTGCAAAGTCGGCTTTTTCCGGGGTATCAGCGAGGAATAACCCTGCGGGCACGGTGCCCATTACCGGGAAATCAGCCCGGTAATATACCGGCTGCCCGGCCAGTAATTTGCCGCTGACCAGCTTGATGCGTTCCGGCTCCAGTACCATGCAGTTTTGGTGCTTTGCCCACTCGTCCACCGCAAAAATGCCGTGGGCATCGGTGGCGGTGGTGATCACCGGCACGGCTCCGCATACAGCGGCAATGGCCCGCGCAAGATCGTTTGCACCGCCCAGATGTCCGGACAGAATGGGCACGGCAAACCGCCCGCATTCGTCCACCACTACCACAGCCGGGTCGGTAGTCTTGCTCTTGCAGTGGGGCGCGATGGCCCGCACTGCAAGACCCGCAGCTCCTACAAATATCAGCGCATCCGAATGCACAAACTGTGCACTTGTCCATTCTGCAAGAGAATCGCCATCCCGCCCGCACCGGGCAACACTGCCGGGCAAGGCGACGGCCAGACGCTTTGCTAGCGCAAGGCCAGTTTCCGTAAAGGCAAGGTAAGCGCGGGTCATACCGGTTCTCCTTTGCGGAACTCGGTGGTAAAGGCGGGGTCGTACAGCTTGCTGCGCTCGTACTGCGTGCCGAGAAAATCTCCCACTACGATAAGTGCCGTCTTGGTAATGCCCGCTGCACGGGTGCTCTCAGCCAAAGAACCAACTGTGCACCGCACGATTTTTTCTTCCGGCCAGCTGGCCTTGTACACCACGGCGGCGGGGGTGTCCGGTGCATACGCACCCTGCAAAAGCGCCGTCTGCACCTTGTCAATCAGCCCGATGGACAGGAAAATCACCATGGTCGCGCCGTGGGCGGCAAGGCTTGCCAGCCTTTCCCGCTCCGGTACGGGGGTGCGCCCCTCCATGCGGGTGATGATGACCGTCTGGCTGACCATGGGCAGGGTATACTCGGCGTTCAGCGCAGCGGCAGCGCCGCAAAAGCTGGAAACACCGGGGGTATCATCGTAACAAATGCCGTCTGCGTCCAGTGCATCCATCTGCTCCCGGATGGCCCCGTACAGGCAGGGGTCGCCGGTGTGCAGGCGCACGGTGATTTTGCCGTCTGCCTCCATGGTGCGCATCACATCCAGCACCTGTTCCAACGTCATCTCGGCGCTGTTATAGATGGCACAGCCCGGCTTTGCCAGCCCCAGCAGTGCCGGGTTGACCAGACTGCCTGCGTAAATAATGCAGTCTGCGGCCTGTAAAAATGCTGCGCCGCGCTGGGTGATCAGATCCGGTGCGCCGGGCCCGGCACCTACAAAATGTACCATGTGCGTTACTCCTTCCATTCGTTCAGCAGACGGGCGGCAGTTTCGGTCTGTCCCAGCGGGCCATGCTGGTTTGAAAACAGCACGGCGCCCACCCGGAACGCCCCGCCCGCGCGGCGGTCGAGATGCAGCTGGATGGCGGCAAGCAGGCTTTGCAGCACCGGTTTCCGCAGCCCGGCAGTGTCCAGAATCTCCAGACAGGCATCCGTGGTGGCTGCATTGTACAGCGCAGTGCACACCTTCCGGTCAGCACCGCACAGGGCAGCATGGGTGCAGAACAGTTCCGTGCGGCAGTCTGCCGTGTGGGAATGGGTGTTCATAATGCCGCCCGCCAGCTTGCACAGCTTGCCGATGTGTCCCACCAGCATCACCTGTTCAAAGTGCGCCGCCGCTGCCATATCCAGCGTATCTCCGATAAAGTTGGACGTCTTGACCACCGGGATATCAGCAAACTGCGGATACGTTTCGTGCAGATAGTCCAGCCCGTAATTGCCCGGGGCAAGGATGAGCCGCCGGTGGTCCTTTGCCCGCAGCGCCGCCTGAATCATCTCCAGCTGGATGGTGTCCAGAATGGCCTGCTGGCTCATGGGTTCTACAATGCCGCTGGTGCCCAGCACCGACAGCCCGCCCTCCACCCCGATATGGGGGTTAAAGGTGCGCCAGGCTACCTCCTCGCCGCCGGGGATGGAGATAGTCACGGCAAAGCCGCCGGGGTAACAGGAGGCTTCCGCCTCCCGGCGCAGCGCCTCGGTGATCATCTGCCGGGGCACATGGTTGATGGCGGCCTGCCCAACCGGCTGGTCTAGCCCGGGCTTCGTCACCCGGCCCACCCCCGCGCCGCCGGTAACTGCCGTATCTCGGGCGTGCCGGGCAGCAGCGTCACCGTGGCGGTCACCGGCAGACCGGTGGTCACGTCCACATCGTCGCCGCCGCCTTTTCAATGGCGCATTCCGCACCCTCGGCAACGGTGCGGCAGAACAGGGGGCAACCTCTACCACAATGCCTTTCGGCGTGCGCAGGGCGACGGTTTCCGGTGCTGTGCCGGTCAGCAGCAGCCGGGCGGCCCCGGCAGCGGCCAGCGCCGCACAGGTGCCGGTGGTGTACCCGCAGCGCAGCAGCTTCTGCCCGCTGCGCACATAGTGCTCAAATTGGGGCTTTTCCGGCTTTGGTGGACCAAAAACAGCGCTGTACTGTACTTCCGTCAGGCCGTAGAGCGCTTTGATATTTTCCCGGGCAAAGGCCTGTGCCGGGGACATGGGCGCAGAAACGCCGTGCGGCGAAACGCAGACCACCGCGTCCGCGATCTTCTGCGCCATGTCCAGCTCGTGCAGGGTCACGATGACCGCAAGCTGCTGCTCATGCGCCAGCTTTTGCAAAATGGTCAGTAGTTCGATCTTGCCCTTGATATCCAGAAAAGAGGTGGGCTCGTCCAGCAGAAGCACCTGCGGCTGCTGACAGACTGCCCGCGCCAGCAGAATGCGCTGCCGCTGTCCGTCACTGACGCAGTTGAAGTCCCGGTCGGCCAGATGCGCTGCGCCCACCAGCTCCAGCGCGCTCTGTACCTGTTTTTTGTCCTCGGCAGAAAGGATGCCCAGCCGCCCGGTGTAGGGGATGCGTCCTGCCGCTGCAAACTCAAAGCAGGTGGTCAACTCGGTGCGGCGGGTGTGGGGCAGCATCAGCGCCAGCTTTTGCGCTCGGGCGTTGCCGGGGATGCGGGCAAGCTCCTGCCCGTCCAGCAGTACCGCGCCGCCCAAAGGGGCCAGCTGCCCCGCCAATGTTTTGAGCAGGGTGGATTTGCCCGCGCCGTTCGGGCCGATGAGTGCCAGCACCTGCCCCTTGGCAGCGCCCAGCGCGATATCCCGGGCAAGGGCAGCTTTGCCGTAGCCGATGGCAAGGGCGTTGGTTTCAACAGAGTACTTCATCGCACATCCTCCCGGTTGCGGCGCAGCAGCAGCCCAATGACCACCGGCGCGCCGAATACAGCGGTGACCGCGCTGATGGAAAGTTCCATGGGCGCAAACAAGCTGCGGGCGATCAGATCACACAGCAGGCAGAACGCCGCCCCGCCCAAGCAGCACCCGGGCAGCACATACAGCGGGCGGGCACTGCCCAGCAGCTGCTTGACAAGGTGCGGCACCGCGATGCCCACAAAGGAGATAGGCCCGGCAAAGGCGGTAACGCAGGCGGCCAGCAGGCTGGAAAGCAGCACCAGCAGCCGGGAAAACCGCCGCACATCCACGCCCACACTGCGGGCGTAGGCTCACCCATCTGGTAAGCGGCCATGGGCTTTGTAAGGCAGAAGGCCGCCGCCAGCGCGGGCAGCACCACCAGCGCTGCCGTGCGCACGTTGCCCCACGTCATGCCGGAAAAAGCTGCCCTGCGACCAGTTGTGCAGGTTGACGATGCTGCTGTCCTGTGCAAAGGCCACCACAAACTCGGTGATGGCAGAGCAGATGTAACCGATCATCACGCCGCAGATTACAAGGATGCTCATGCGCTGCACCCGGCGGGCAGCGGCCAGCACAAAGGCCATGGCCGCCATAGCGCCCGCAAAGGCCGCCAGAATGAGCACAGCAGAGCTTGTCAGTAGGCCGTAGTTCAAAAACAGCACCATCACCAGCGCCACCGCCAGCTTAGCCCCGCTGGAAATGCCCATCACAAAGGGGCCGGCAATGGGGTTTGCAAAAAAGGTCTGCAACAGATAGCCTGCTGCCGAGAGCGCAGCGCCCAGTAACGCGGCCATCACCGCGCGGGGCAGGCGCAGCTGTGTGATAATGCCTACGCTCAGCGCGTCCTGTCCGCGTCCGGTCAGGGCTGCAAGCACGGCCTGCGGGGTAAGCGCAACGCTGCCCCAGAACAGGCTCACGGCAAACAGCATCGCCAGCAGCAGAGAAAGGCAGCAATAGGAAAAAATAAGGCGTTTGCGGCTGGTCATAAGCGGCTCCTCAGGTAATTTTGGTCAAAAAATGCAGGGTGTCGGGGTCGGCAGTCTCCCCGGTAAAAACAGCGTGGAGGTCCAGCATAAAATCTGCCAGTGCCATGCTCTGCTGGAAAAAGCTGGGCGTCGTGCACCAGATGTTCCCGCTTTGCACCGCCTTGCATTCTGCCAGCAACGCGCAGCGGGCAAGCAGTTCTTCTTTTGTGGAGATGCTGCCCTCGATGGTGCCGTTATAAATAAGCACATCGGCATCCTTGACCCCAGCGTAAAGATCCTCCAGTGGGATATTCATGGTGGAAAGACTGTTGCCGCTGTCGGCAAGGTCTGCAAAAACATATTCGCCCCCGGCCATGCCGATCATCTGCGCCACATAGTCTCCGCTTTTGCGCACAGTGGCAAGGCCGCTGGAAGTAATGGAGAAAAACGCGCAACGTTTGCCGGTGGAGGGCTGCTCCAGCAGCGGTGCAATGCGCTGCGCCTGCTGCGCAAAAACCTCCTCGGCAAGGGCTTCTTTGCCCAGCAAGATACCGTACAGTTTGATCCATTCCATCCGTGCCAGCGGGCTGCTCTCGTAGCTGGAGCGCTCCACCAGCACCGGAATGCCGAACCGTTCTAATTGCTCCTTCACCTCCGGGGTGTGATAGATCATGGTATTTTCCACCGCAAGGCCGCATTCTGCGGTCAGGATGCGCTCGTAGTCCGGGGCGCTGTACTTGCCCGCGTAGGCGATGCGCCCGGCCTGCATGGCCTGCTTTGCCTCATCCAGATACCAGCCCTCGGCGCGGGTGCCGGAAAGGGCAATGCTGTCCAGCGCGTCCAGATGGAGGAACAAGTCCATGGCAGAGGTGGACACCAGATAGATGTTCTGCACCGGCTGCTGCAGCACGGTCACCCCGGCAGGCACGGTGCGCAGGGTGGCAGCGCCCTCCGGCCGGACAAGAAACTTTGCCTGTGCGTCCGGGATGGTCAGCAGGGTAGAGCCGTCTGCATAGCAGTCGGCGGTAAACTGGGTGGCGTAGTCCAGCGGGTAGGCATGGTCAAAAACCAGCTCGTCCGTATCGGCGGGTGCGGTGGGTGCGGCAGTGCAGCCGGCAAGCGCCAGCGCGGCGGCGGGCAGAGCCTTTAAAAATTGTGCGCGGGTCAGCTTCATGGAAGGTTACTCCAAGGTAAAGGTCAGGGTGTATTCGATCTCGTGGGGCTTGCTCATGGCAACAGTGTCGGCGGTAACAGTCAGCGGGGTGCCCAGAGCAGCTACCGGGATCTCAAAGGTGGAGTTGCCCTCGGTGTTGGTGGGCAGATACTTCTCGCCATCCACGATCATGTAGTCGTAGTTGGGGCTGCTCCACACGATGGTAGCAGTCATCTTGCCCTCAGCCACGGTCAGGGCAGCGGGGCTTTCCACGGTGGCGCGGCCGGAGCCGCCCTCCAGCACTACGGCAGCAGTATAAGTGCCGTCTGCGGGGATCTCGGCGGCCTGCTCGGTCTTGGGTTCAGCGTTGCGCACGCTGACGATGTGGTCGTACCACTTGCCCTTAGTGCCAAGCAACGCCAGCTGGAAGTCGGTGTCCAGTGCTTCCACCGGGATATCGTAACCATACACTTCCTCGGTGGTGCCGTCTGCGTAGGTAACCGTGTCCACGGTGGGGATGAGCCATGCGGTCTTGTTGGCCTCGGCATCGGCAGCAAGGCCGGGGTAGAGGTTCACGATCTTTTTGGAAGCCAGACTGACGTGGAAGGTCATCACGCCGTTTTCCACGGTCAGGGTGCCTTTGCCGTTGCAGGCTTCATTGGGGTGGAACATACTGCTGTCGGTCTCGAAATCAGCGGTATATACGCCGTCCGGCAGGGCAGTCTCAGCAGCGGCAGAGGAAACCATCACGGAGGAAGCAGCCACAGAGCTTGCTGCAGCAGAGGAGGCGGGGACAGCCCCGCCGCAGCTTGCCAGAGAAGCAGCCAGCACCACACCGGCCAGAGAAACGATGATAAACTGTTTGCAACGCATAAATAAATACCTCAGTATCCTAAATTTTTGCCCGGCGTCTAAGCTGCCGGGGTAGGGGGCACGTTCTCCTCGTGCGGGGAATACGCCCATAAAAGAAGCCCTCTCCGTATGCTTGGCAGCGCCGGAGAGGGCTTCTGAATCCATTAGCCGTTCAGAAGATCCATAGCGGCCTTGGTATGTGCAATGTACAGCTGCTGAACATCCGCAATGCGGCCCAGACCGGAGATCTGGCACTCCACATTTTCAAAGCAGCCTGCGGCGGTAAACTGGCTCAGCCAGCTGTCGGCATCCTCACCGGCCATATCGTTGTTGGCGTGGTCGCCTGCCACCACCATCAGCGGGCGCAGGATGACCTTGGTGTAACCGGCAGCCTTTACAGCCTCGATGACGGCCTCGCAGGAGGTGTCCTCAGGCTCGCCCTCCACCGTGCCGATGAACACGTTGTCGTAGCCCAGCGTCTGCATGGTGGTCTGCATCTGGCTGTAACTCACCTTGGCGGTGTGAGAGGTGCCGTGACCCATAAAGACGAAAGCGGCTTATCGGCGGCGGCAGCAACGGTGCTGTCGTAACCGGCTTCCTTCACAGCGGCAGCGGTAACAGCCTTGGCAACAGCTTCCTTATCTGCATTGATGACGGAAGCATCTGCGCCCACCTCGCCCAGCAGGGGCTCGGCCACAGCAACGCTCTCAAACTTGTCGCGGTACTGGTCCAGCATCTCGTTCATCTCGTCGTACTCTGCACCGTGCATCAGATGGGTGGGCTGCACGATCAGGTTCTTCACGCCGTTTGCCACAGCGCGGTCCAGCGCCTGCTGCATATTGTCGATCTTCTCGCCATCGCGTGCCTGCACATGGTTGATGATGATCTGTGCGGTAAAGGCGCGGCGCACGCTCCAGTCGGGGTAAGCGGCCTGCAAGGCGTCCTCAATGCCCTTGATATCGGCAGCGCGGCTGTCGTTGAAGGAGGTGCCGAAGGACACCACCAGCAGCTCGTTCTCACCGATCTCATCGGCGTTGCGGGCATCGTCCTTGGAGGCATCGCCGGTGTCGCGGCCAAAATAGTCGGGGTCGGCGTTCTCGCCCTCCACCAGCTCCTTCTGGGCATCGGTCAAAGCGTCCCATGCAGCCTTTGCGGCTTCGCACTGGGCATCGGTGTCATCGGTGCGCTGCTGCACATAGATGGCGTCGATCAGGTCTGCCACGTTCTGTGCGGCCAGTGCGTCAGCGTCAGCGCCGGAAGCCTCGCTGCTGGCGGCAGAACTGGCAGCAACAGAGCTGGCCGTGCTGGAGGCAGCCCCACCGCAGCCGGTCAGTACACCGGCGCACAGAGCCAGAGCGGTCAGAGCGGCCGCCGTTTTGCGGATGTTGCGTTTTTTCATCTTGTTTTCCTTTCCTGATGTGGGTAAAATACGGCACCGAACAGAAGGGTACAGGAAAGAGAATCGGCAAAAAACGGGGTCTTCTGCTTGCGAAATGGCAAAGCAAAAAGACCCCGTTTCCTACAGGCTTTTTGGTACAACCAATTCCTCGTGATCTGGGGCGGCAAAGCCCCGGTACCAACAGCGGGCAGGTTTCCTGACTGAAAGCTCAACGCCCGCTGCCGCCTTCCCAAGCCGGATGGCTCAGTGACTGGTGCAAAAGCACCCTGACAGTGGACTCCCTTATCACAGTGACGAGATCGTGCGGGATTGACACCCGCTTCCCTTTTAACGTTCCTGCCGCTGCTCGGTGGGGCAAAGTGACGGAACGCACCTGCTGTTTTCTGTTCAGTTCGTCAAAAAGTATAGCACAGCCCTATACAAAACGCAAGAAAAAACGGAGAAATGCTTGACCTTCCCCCTGCCGGAAGGTGTATACTTGGCTCGAAACTGAAAGCAAGGAGGCAGCCCATGTTAAAGATCGAGCATCTGACCAAAACCTACGGCGGCAAGCCCGCCGTGCAGGACCTTTGCCTGCACATCCGCCCGGGGGAGCTGTGTGCCTTTATCGGGCACAACGGCGCGGGCAAGACCACTACCTTAAAATGCTGCTGCGGTATCCAGCAATTTGATGCCGGAGAAATTTATGTGGACGGCATTTCCGTGTGGGAGAACCCGCTGGAATGTAAGCGCCGTCTGGCCTATCTGCCGGATGACCCGCAGCTTTACGATTATATGACCGGCATCCAGTACCTTGATTTTATCGCAGACATCTTCGGCGTAAGCACCGCACAGCGGGCGCAGCGCATCCGGCAGTACGGCGATGCTTTTGTCCTGACGCAGGATTTGGCGCAGTCCATCGGGGCATACTCCCACGGCATGAAGCAGAAGCTTGCCATTATTGCGGCGCTGCTGCACGAGCCGAAGCTGATTTTAATGGACGAGCCCTTTGTCGGGCTGGACCCGCTGGCTTCCCATCAACTCAAGACCCAGATGAAGGCCTTCTGCGCGCAGGGCGGGGCGATCTTTTTCTCCACCCATGTGCTGGAGGTGGCCGAAAAGCTCTGCGACCGGGTAGCTATTCTGCGTAAAGGTCAGCTGGTGCGCGAGGGTGCTATGGAAGAGGTGCGCGGCGACGATACGCTGGAGGAGGTCTTTCTGGAACTGGAGGATACGGGGGAAGCGCTATGATCCGTGCATTGCTCAAAAAACAGCTACTGGAACTGGGTGCGGCCTTTGTGCGCAGCAGCAAAACCGGCAAGCGGCGCTCCCGGGCAGGAGCATTCGGGTATGCATTGCTGTTTGCGGCGCTGATGCTGCTGGTCATGCTCAACTTTGGCTCTATGGCGCTGCCGCTGGCAGTGACGCTGGTGCCGCAGGGGCTGGACTGGCTCTATTTTGTGCTAATGGAGCTTTCGGCGCTGACGGTCAGTGTGCTGGCCAGTGCCTTTACCAGCTACGGGCATTTGTTCCGCTGCCGGGATAACCAGCAGCTGCTGGCGCTGCCCATCCCGCCGGGCGCTATTTTTGCGGTGCGCTGCGGCGGGGTGTACCTGACCGGGCTTATTTATCTGCTGCTGGCGTGGGTGCCCTCTGTGGTCTGCTATGCGCTGGCGGCACCCCGCCCCGGCGGTGCCCTGCTGGCGGCGCTGCCGGTAGCACTGGCGCTGGCGGGAGTTTCCATGGTGCTGGCCGTTCTGCTGGGCTGGGCGGTGGCGCTGCTCACCGCCGCGCCCGGCACAAAGCCTTGTCACTGTGGTGGTACGCTGCTCTTTCTGGCGGTCTATTATGCGGTATTCCAATGGGTGGGCAACGCGGTGGAGGCCCTTGCAGTGGATGCCGTACAGGCAGGCGCAACCGCCGGTCGTGCTGCTGCACCGCTGCATCTGCTGGGTCTGGCGGCAGTGGGCACGTCCCGGCGCTGCTGCTATTGCTGGCGCTGGCTGCGGCCTGTATGGCGCTGTGCGGT